>Ga0055532_1000086_pt1 | contig 109784 bp, 122 predicted proteins | sample AraplaCol_mLB_r2_FD_54990 | JGI IMG/M metagenome (GOLD analysis project Ga0055532, IMG submission 54990) | Arabidopsis root microbial communities from North Carolina, USA - plate scrape CL_Col_mLB_r2 | ecosystem: Host-associated > Plants > Roots > Endosphere | place: USA: North Carolina...
ATGGGAAATGGTTGGCTCTCTCAGCTGTGATCTTAAGTATTGTATCGATATTATTGCATTCGCTTCACTCGTGGAGTATTGACAAGATACTTCCATAATACCCGTCTTTGATGTTCAAACGAATGTGTAATAAAGTGTGCAACTAAAGCATGCGATTCTTCAATAACGAAGGATCGTTTTTCTTATGCAGCTAAATGGCAGTTTAGTTGCATAAGGAATTTGCAAACTTATAGTTAAAAATGGAAAAATATGTTAATGTTAGTAGTATCATCTTAGGAATATCTTCTTAGTGAATATAATAAATTGAGTAACTAAAGGAGAATAAAAATGAAAAAAATTCTTTTGTTTTCAGTAAGTTTTATCATATTATTTGTTGCTTTAAATGTATTCTCAGGTATGCTTTTAACGGTATTTTATCAGCCTGATATAGCTAATCAATGGAGTAATATTTCAAAATTGCCAAATGAGGTTGTTTTTGTGGAAAGTTCTTCTGTATCTCCATTCATTATTACAGTGTTATCAGTTATTATCGCATTTGTTATACAAAACCGTTTTGCTAAAGCTAATTAAAATATAAATGAATTAACTAACTAATGCGATTCTTCAATAATGAAGGATCGTATTTTTTATGCAGCTAAATGGCAGATTAGTTGAACAAGGAAATGCGTTTTCTAAAAAAATATAATAAATTTTATAGAAATATAATTCATATAGTATGACTGAGAGGAGGTCATACTATATGAATAAATTTATAAAGATTATTGGTTTTTTTATACTAATCACAATTATTTTTAGTGGTGGTTTTTTTAGCGGAAAATTACTATATAACAAACCAACAAGAGAGATACAAGTTGGATATGAAAAATCAGGTCAACAAGGGGTTATCGAAATACGTAAGTCATTACTGATGTAAATAATCAAGATAAGATTGATTATATCCAACAAGTTTTAACCTTTGCAAAGCAAATTAACAGTAAAAAATTAGACTTAGGTAAATCAGATTTACACTTATTTATCAACAGTCCTAAAGAAGGTATACGTTTGTCTGAAACACAAATATGGTTTACTGATGATGGTGCTATTATTGATTTGGGAGATTATAGAAAAATTAGTCAATCGGAAGCAAAAATGTTAAAGAAAATGGTTGGATACAAGGAACTATAATAATTTCTTTAAGTAACTAACGCATGCGTATGTTTACAACACGGTCGACTGAAAAGTCGATTTTTTTATTCAACTATATGGCAGTTTAGTTGCATAAGAAATGATAAAATAAGGCTATAAAATAAATAGTATTAGGAGCTAATAATGAAAAAGTACACTTGTCCCTGTTGTGGTTATGAAACAATGGATAGTGACGGTAACTACGATATATGTCCTATTTGTTACTGGGAAGATGACCCATTTCAAAAAGAAAATGAATATGATTTAGGGGCGAACAAGATACCTCTAATTGAAGCACAAAAAAATTATCTTAAATATGGTGCATGTGAAAAGACTTATCTTAAAAAGATTAGGAAACCCGATTCTAAAGATAAAAGAGATCCTAATTGGAAAGCACTTGATGATCCTTTATATGAATTGAAATTAGCATGTAGAAAGTTCATTGAAGAAAATAATGATGTTGCTGATTTAGTACGTAACTTATCTTGGATTGATCTTCCTAAAGAAGCTAATGAAATTGTTAAAGAATCGGAGAATGATTTAGAAATGATTAGATTTTGCACTACCGATTATAAACAAAGAGAAGAAGCGATCGAGGTAGTAAACAAATTGTTATTACGGTTAAATATTACATTGGAACAAAATGATTAATTATGCAACTAAAGAATGCATTAGTTGAAGATCAAGAGCAGCAAAAGGCTGTTCTTTTTTTATTAAAGTAAATGGCAGATTAGTGGAACAAGGGATTTCTAAATAAAGTCCATAATATACAAATCGATAATAGGGAAATATAGTCCTATACCAGTATAAGGGGACATATTTAATGAAGAAAATAATGCAATTTACCTTACTATTCGTGACACTCAATCTATCACCTTTATTTGTTCAGGCTGAGGAAAAAACAAATGAAGAGCTAATGAAAATTGTTAAAGAGTTTACTCCGTCGAATGCTTTACTTGTAACGCCTAAAAAACCTTTGTCCTCATCTTCAATTCAACTCTATGACTTAAACCAGGATGGGCAGAAAGAATTAATCGTAACATTTAAAATTAAAGCAAAAGAACAACCATCTCCTTCCCTATATGGAGTAATGGTATTAAAGAAGATTAATAATGAGTGGGAAAAAGTATGGGAGACAAAAATTCAAGGAGTAGATTTAGATTTTTCGGGATTAGCTGATATTACAGGTGATGGTGTAAAAGAATATTTATTTGGCGTTACAATTGGGGCAGCAGCAGGAAGCAACCTAGAAATTTTTCAGTGGAATGATAACTCATTTAAAAATATCGCAGAAATTCCTTATCATAAAATCGACCTTTTGAATGGAAATCAAAAAGAAGATTTGGCAGTTTGGCGAGCGTATATTGCCGATAGTTATTTAGTAGATGTATTAAAATGGAATGGTGAAAAATTAGTTTATGATAAAGAATTATATTCTAAATACTATCCTGTTATTGAAAAGTTTTATAATGATAAAATTTCAAAAATGAATGCGTGGTTTTACTGGTATTGCCTTGCAGATGCTCAAATTAAATCAAATTTATTCGAAGAAGCTGCTAAATCAATTGAAAATGGGAGTTTGTTAGCAAAAAAATTATCAATGCCTGAGGTAGTTCAGAACTTTAACAAATTAAGTGACAGATTAGAAGAAAAGAAAAATAGCTTATCCAACTAACGTATTGCGATTCTTCAATAACGAAGGATCGTTTTTTTTATGCAGCTAAATGGCAGGTTAGTTCAACAAGGAAATATGTAAAAAATGTCGAATAGTATCTATTAAATTTAATATTACTAGGAGAGAAAAATGAAAAAAATTATCCTATATGTAGTGTTATCGCCAATAATTTTTTATTTAATTTTATCACTTTTATTTATGAGTGGAATTGACGAGTATAATGCGTTTGGTATTACACTTTCTATATTTTTAGGAGTTATTATAGGTCTTTTAGTATTGATTTATAAAAAACTTTCAAATGATGTTACAAAACCCGACAAAGTAAAACCTGCTTCTGAAAATTATCTGAAAGATAAAGGAATTAAGAATTAAGTAGAGGAAATTAAGTGAATCCCTTAAGCAACTAACTAATGCATTAGTTATATAAAAAGAGCTGTTTATTTGCGGCTTTTTTTATTGCAGGTAAGTTGAATCAGGAATAATAAAATATGTTACTATTAAGAAATAATTAAAGTTCTAATTTAAAAGTTCGAGAGAGGTTGTATTAGTGAAAAAAGCTTTTTATTTAATTTATTTATTACCGATTCCTTTTTTTACCACATGGTTTGATTTGAACAGAGTACCGTATACATCTTATTTTTTATTATTTGCAACACTTATTATGGCGTTATTACTAGTACGTTTAAAAATGAGTCGCATTTTTATAGTAAATGCACTAGTCCTTTTTATTATCTATTTTATTAGTGAAAATTTTTATACCAGAAGATGGTCCATATAAATTAATTGAAAGAAATTTTTCTCCAATTTTTTATTTTATAATATATTTTCTAGGTCAATTATTTATAAGATTTATATTTCACGTTATAGCTATCAATAAATCAGTGGAAAAAGTACAGTAATTTTAAAAGAAAAAACAGAATCTCTTATATGGAGATTCTGTTTTTTAAATAAAGGTTAAGTATTACGATTATACTTTGTTGCTCTTTTAAGTACTTCAACTTCATCATCAGATAATTTTTCTTTACCAGTAAAGTGATCAATTACTTCTTTTGTAGAAAATTCACGTGTTTCTTCAACTTTTTTTTGGCTCATATCTGGATCTAAAACCGAACCAAATGTTAGTCCTTCTTTAATACCTTTTACTACACCTTTTAATAAGCCATCCTGTTTTGTATTTTCAGTCATTGAAATAACCTCCCCTCATTAATAATTGTATAAAATTTCCAGTTATTTGTATAGACAACTAGAATGTATTAACGTTTTTTAATTACCTAACTAATTGGCTTTGGCCTCTTATTGATCAAGATATTTAAAAGTAAAATCAATATATTTATCAAGTTGATATTAATTTTATTGGATTCTTACTTACAAAGATTATGACGCAACAGCTTCAATAGGTATTAATATTCCTAGAAAGAAACAAGTTGGGGATGAAAAGTTTTTTAATGAAATATTGACATATCTAAAAGATGAAGCGAAACATGAAACATGTTAAAATGACAATTTCGTACTTTGATATAGCTCCACTCGAAGATGAGATTTGGGAAGATAGTTTTTAATTAAACAATCATAGAGGTCTTTATTCCTTATTTAACTAAAGCATGAGGTTTTATATGGACTTTGTTTAAAAAATGAAATGAGATAAGGTGTGGATTAATTTTGAAAATAGAACAAAAGGCTCTCTTTAAAGAAATTACAAAAATTCAAGAAAAGTCTATGAGAGAGTTGTCTAAAGAATTTGGTTTGAAAAAAAGGTCGATCTGTTTATTTAAAAAAGAAGGAGAATTTTTTGTAGTAGGGGTATATTCAACACATCATACGGACGATAATGTAATTTCGATTAATATGTCTTGTAATATAAAGCCATATTGCTATGATGAACTTTTTTGGGAAATTTTTGGTATACAGGAAAATGCTCAAGAACCTATGAGTTTAAGAGCAGTGGGGGCATTTGTAGCTCCAGTCTATCCTATCAAAGAGATTGATATTTTAGAAAATAGTTTAGTGAATATCGAAGAGGATATTCGTCAAACCGTAATAGGATTTATTGATACATTCGAGACATTTATAAATTCAATGGAAAAAAATGTAGATAATTTCAATAATTTCGTTGTAGAACAATCAAATTTTTATCAAGGAGATTTGATGAAAATGTTAGCCTATATACAAAGTGGCAAATACATTAGTGCATTAAATAGTGCAAAAGAGTTAATAAGTAAGGGTGATACAGGTCCCCTAGGAACTAGTAATAAAGGGATTTATGAATATATAATTGAGTATTGCGAAGCAAAACTTAGTATTCACTAGTATCACTATAATCATTTCAAATGCACCTAACACATTGTGTTAGTTCATTTGAAAATAATACATCAAATGTTTAATTCTATACTTTTTAATTGATTATAGAATAATATAAATAGTACTAAGAGAATTTTAAGGGGGGGATAACTTGTATAATCCTAAAGTGTTCTTCCATTAGTTGCGGTTGGCACTAATGGCAAATGCCATAATCTAAATCCCCGCAGCAGGGAAGAAAATGTTTGATTTACGATTAACAGTTTATTGGGAAAATGAAAAGAGAGGTAAAAAAGGTCACAAGAAATATTATAAGGATCCACGAAGAGAAAAGCTTCTCGAATTTCGAAAAGGCTTAAAATCTGTTCATTACGATAAAGAAATAAAAGTAGTTCGAAAAGATGACTATCGATTATATCGAAATCGAATGAATCATTTAATCAGAATTGAAAAATACGAACTAATACACAAATATAAAAAAACTAGTGGTTGGTTGACATGGTAGTAAAAAAGCACAGAAGTATTTCTGTGCTTTTTACATTTTATTTTCAATCTAAGCAATTAATGTAAAATGATTATTTCTAGTTCAACTAAAGCATTAGTTCCATAAGAAGAAACAAAAAAAGGTCTTTTAATTTTTGTTTGAACAAGAAAATTTCAGATATATCTTAAAAAGACTTTTCGTTTTTTTTTAACAGATTAAAATAGAAGACTACGATTGGGAAATATATTTAAATGAATAAGATCATCTCTTCGTATTCAACTACCATGAAAATAACTTAAAAGAACAATTATCAACTAAAATCGTTCCTTTAACATTTTCCTTATGCAACTAAACTGCCATAAATTACCGATAAAAATACACAAAAAAAGACCTTTTCTAAGGTCCTTCGGTGTTTTTTGACTACCGTTTTAATCTATTACTGGACTTGTAAATCAAAGAAATGAGCAATGACTTCCTGTTCTTGATTTAATATCATTAATTCGTAGTTTTCGATTCGTTTACTTTCCGTTTCATCTACTTTTGATAAGTTACCTTTTGTTTCAATATCTTGTTTGAAAACATACTCAGATTCATCTTTTGTTACTTTTATCTCAATCGGTATTGCTACATGGTCAAATACATTATTAAGTGTATCGGTCTCAATGATTGGAGCAAAAGTAAAATAAAATGGTGTTTTTGTATGGAGCATTTTTTCTCCCAACTTTTCGTTGATTGAAACATTCAGTTCAAAATGCAATATCTTACCGTTCTTTTCTAATTTATATTCATTTGTTTTTAAATTTTGATTATTAACATCTTTAATATAGTCATAGATTGAATCGTATGTAACCGAATCAGTTTTGGAGCTGACGGCTTCGGATTTTGTTTTACTATTTGTTACATTACTTTCGCACCCACAGATGGTTAGTAAACTTAAACATAGAGAACATGCAACTAATAATTTAGCCTTCATCGTCATTTCGTCTCCCATATATTATAAAGAACGGAGAGATAAACTCCGTTCTTTACCTCTATTTTTTATAATTTCGATTCTGTTTTCTTGTAATGTCTACCAATGCTATATTTCGGGGAAACATTTACTGTTTTAGTAACCTTACCATTTGAATAGGTTTTAATAACACCATATGTATTTACAGCTCTTGCTCCATACACAACATGGATTTTTGACTTAGGTGAGATACTCCAATTATATTGTTGTGTATCCGAACCTGATTTCCCCCAATGAACTTCAGCTGCTAAAGCGATTCTTCCTTGAACCAAGGCAAAGTTTTTTTCAGCTTCAAGTGTAAGTCCAACAGTACCTTCTGTAAACTTACTTCGAGTGATTGACATGTAGACATCATCAGGAGTTGAACCTCCATAATTCATCGTCAAATTTTACTCGGTTAAATGTTTTTGTTGAAGTAGGTTGATATTCTTGCCCATCGCGAGGAATATAAGAAGGTGTATTATCAACATTTACCTCTTCATAATCTACATCTAGAGGATTCGTTAAGTAACCTTGTCCAGTTGCAACGATATTTGATTCAGTTGCTGCTGAAGCATTTGATACAAAAGGGACTATTAAAACTTAGATGCTTAATGCAAGTGAAGTTGCTTTTAAACTTACTTTCTTAAGATTCATATTTTTCACACCTATTCTTTTGTTGTTACTACATTTTCAGTCTAACAGGTAAATAATAGTAATTCTATACAATAGATGGTAAATACTGTTATTGAATTAAAAAATGATTAAAAATAACTCGTAATAAAGTACTTTAGTCTCGTTATTATTCATAAATAGTGATAGTTTTACTTAAACCACGTTTTCCGTAATATCATTAATTTAGCTCTGTTAAACTTAAATGTTGATTTTTGCGTACTAAAAAAAGACTGTTTTTATTAATGACAATTTAACTCATGTTTTAGTTGAACAACACGATCGGCTGAAAAGTCGGTTTTTTTATTGAGTAAAAGTCGGCAGGTTTGTTGAAGAAGGATATTTTCTATATTTAAGCGAATTGTAATTTCAAACAAACCTACACGAATACATGTATTGATAATAACAGGAACAAAGGAGGTATGAGATATGAAAATCAATAGAATAGATCATGTGAGTATTAATGTAAACGATCTTTCAGAGGCTAAAGCGTTTTTTCTGGATCTTGGACTTGAAGTGAAAGCGGAATGGGAATTGGATGGAGAACAGTTGGACAGAATAGTTGGGCTTAATGGCGTTAAAACGGCATGTGTAGGACTGGGGATGCCTGAAGGTGAGGCATGGATCGAGCTAGTCAAATTTTATACGCCGTTAGATGAACGAGATATTCAGCAACCTTTTGCAAACACACTAGGTATCCGACATATTTGCTTTGCTGTTGAAGATATTGATGCTATTATTGCAAAATTGAAAGAGAAGGGCACGGAGATCTTTAGTGAAATACAGCAATATGAAGAAAGTTATAAGTTATGCTACGTTCGTGGCCCAGAAGGAATTATTTTAGAGTTGGCGGAGAAAATCAAATAGATATTAAAAAACTATTGGTTGCGTTAGTGAAGAACATACTCGACAATTTAGTCGGTATTTTTTAATGTCTAATTTACAGTATTGCTTAATTTAGAAATGGGAAAATTATTAAATATTTGACTTTAAAAACCAGGAATTGTTTTTAAAAAGTGAAGAATATTAGAAAAAGATTTAAAAAGAAAAATATCTTCTAAACAATAAAAACTGTTAGTAAATCCTTGTTTATATAAATATAAGAAAATAACGATAACTTAGTACATAGGAGGATTTTATTATGAGAAATGTTATTTTATTTTTACATTCTTCTTTAGATGGCTTTGTAGAAGGACCAAAGGGTGCAATGGATATTGGATGGGTATCTTATAATGAAGAATTAGAAAAGCATGCGAGAGAAATTTTAAGTACTGTAGACACCGTGTTATGGGGAAGAGGAACATATGAAATGATGGAAAATTATTGGACATCAGTACCTTCTGACCCTAATGCATCAGAATATGAAATTGAACATGCTAAATGGATAGAAGAGACATCAAAGGTAGTTTTTTCTACAACACTTGAAAAAGCTGAATGGAATAATTCAAAATTAGTAAAAGAAAATATTGAGGAAGAAATTAAAAGCATAAAAAAACAGCCAGGTAGAGATATTATTATTTTAGGTAGTCCAAGGTTTGCACATGCTCTTATGGAACTTGATTTAATTGATGTAATTAAAATTACGATTTCACCAGTTATTATAGGAAGTGGTCTACCTTTATTTAAGACCTCGGAAAATAAACGCAACCTTTCACTTGTCGAAAACAAAACATTTAATTCTGGTGCAATTGGCCTTACGTATAATATTTTAAAATCTTAAGTTATATAAGCAATGAAAATTAAGCAACTAATGGAAACATTAGTTGTTTTTTAATGTACAAACTTTGTGATTTAGTAAAAAAAGATAAGAGGCAGAACATATATTAGCACCAAAAATACTTAATATTTCTTCTTTTATTGCAGCAAATATATTCCTTTACTTTGCAGGTCATGTATTCATTGATGAGTACAAAGATTATTAAATTAAGTGAATTGATCAACATAAAAAAGCCATTCCTTTAAGTCCAAAGGATTGGCTTTTTTTGCTTTATGCTCGTTTTTAGAAGTAAATGGAAGTTTAGCTAAAAGGAGTTTATTAAGAATCTAACGAATATACTACTAATCTATTTCTATTTAGGATTTAGAAATCAGAGAAAGAGGGACGAATTTTGAAACTAAAATACAAAGCACTTCCTAAAGCAAAGATAGTTGGATATAGTATTTTACTGAGTATTTTTATTTCTTTTTTACTCATACTATTTTTTGTATTTTCATTTTGGGATGTATTCAGTCATACATATTTTTTATTATTAATACCTTTAGTACCGTTCATAATCTTTAGTTTACTTTTTATTCCAAAAACTTTATTTTTTATTAAGCTTAATTCTATTGATTATTTAAGGTTAGAGAACAATATACTTACTATCCATCACCAAGGTATCTTTAGTTCTAGAAAGGTAATAAAAGTTGAAGAAATAGAAAAAGCGTTTATTATTAGTGATAAATTCATCATAGCAACTCATGCCGGAAAAGAAATTGAAATTTACATTAGTAATTTATTATTGAAAGATTTTGAGAAACTGATGAAGGAATTAAGTAAGTCAATTACAATTAGTAAAAATTTTGAAGTTTTGTAACTAAAATAAAGAGTTGTTGAACACTCCTAGACTGCTTTGGAGGTTCTTTTTTATTGCATCTTTAACATATGTTTCTTCTAAATTTAAATACAAGTTGAAATTCAAAGCTACGTAACAGTGGCTTTTTTATTTTGGCAGTTGAAATATTAATTACAAGTGGTGTGCTTGATGATCTTGCTGAAGCATATTTTTGAATTCTACGAACCCATTAACGTGCAGATATGACTTAATCTAAAAACTATTCGAATTACAAAGTCATATCTGTAGTTATCTTTGACATTACTAACACGAATTATCTGTTTTTTTCCATTTTCCTTTTTAACCAAAATGGACTATACAAAATGTAAAAGCTCACAATCATCACCAATTCTGCCGATAGAAGATACCATGGCCAAGGTCCTAGATAATCTAATAGAGAAGTATTTTTGGGCTTTTTCATGAGGTACATGAAGTTAGTTTTCAACGACTTATTAACGAAAAATACGCAAACTGCATAAAGGTTAACAATGAGAACGGTTACCCACATGGATGGTATGGTCGGTCGATATTTGCTGGCTACCACCATAATCAAACAGGCAAGCACCACTCCTCCGTGTGAAACAAAAAACTCGAAATATCGAAAATGCGGAAACGAATAATGGCCAAGATCAGGTGTCAAGATGGCTTGAATGGAACTGGCTAAACCAGCAAAATACATGAATTGAAACACTCTATAGCTATTTGTCAGAAGCATTATAATTCCCAGAATGACAGTAATATCACTAAGTTCAAGTGGCAAAGCCGTTTTAAGTGACCAAGCATTCTCATACATTAGCCATATATGAAAAAAGATCTCAGAAGCAAATAAGAGAAATGCTAAAGAAAAACGTAAAAGCCGTTTTTTCCCGGAGTACTGAATCTGTTTTCTAAAGACAAATAGAAGAACACTGAGAATCAAAATGATTCCGATAGTCAATAGATGTTCTTTTGAAAAAAGGCGAAACGGACTCAATTTTGAATGAAATTGAAAAAATCTTTCCATTACAATACCCCATTATCTGATTTGATTTTGATGTAAATATTTTAGTTTGGGGCAAACTCTAACAGTTCTATACAGGATTTAAGTTTCATTAGCCAAAGCAGTGTTTAATAGGAGTACTTTTTTTACATTAGAGCACATTCGATATTTAATAAGGAATCTTATAAAAAAGGTAGTTTCATAGATTTGTGTACAAGCAGTTTTTTCTCTTTTTACATATTATTTAGGGATGGCACTAATTAATATTATTGATAGAAAGGAAGAAATTAATTGACTAACAACTTAGAAGAAAATTTCTTAGAAGTAAGTTCATCCGTAGAGTGTGGTGAGAATGAAGGATGGGATGTGATAAAATAGTGAAGGCAATTACAACCGGTGTATTTCATGTGCCCGTTGATAACCAAGCACCAGATAGCAATGATATGATCAACATATATTTCAAAAATCCAAGTTCAAAAACACTTAAAGCTAATTTCGTAGTAGAATTTTCCGCTCCGGGGGTACCTCCTGGCGTTCAAAACCCAGAAATTTCATCCCCAGCATTTGGTAACTGGACAGTAACAGTTCTCCCTCAGCATACCCTCCTCATCGTTGTCACTGGTCCATCTTCTCCTCCAGCTTTCGGAACATGGCGTTTTACATTTTGGGGCGATATTGGCCGCAATGAGAAGAAAAACAAACTTAGTGTCGAAGTAATAGCTGGGAGAATATTTGGCTCAGGACCGGATTTGGCTTTTAACAATGCAGGGGCGACTTTCCCCCATGCTTTGTTTGTTGATGCAGAAATTGAAAAAACAGGACCATCAATTCCAGTCCCACCAGGAGGTATCATTACAGTCTAATAAGGAAAATAGTTTTTCAGTCGGCTTTAAGTCTTAAACTAAAAAGATCAAGTGCACCACATGTTCAATAATAAAAAAAAGCTGCGAAATAGCAGCTTTTTTTTTATTGAGCAGTATCTTCAATTAAATAGGATAATTTGCTTTGGAAAATTAAAAGAAATGATTGATAGAATTAAAGTAAATTAATTCAGATGTATTCTTATATATCGCATTAAAAGGAGGATTAGGTAGGAAATGAAACATTACTTAGAATTCACTGTAAATATTAAGCCAGATCAAGCAACTCAACTTATTTTAGAGGACTCAGAATTAAAATCTAATTTGATTTTTCAGGATAATAAAGTTGCTGATGAGAAAGAAGTTGTTATTCTAGTTTTTCAAAAATTCTTTTTCAGAAACAATAGTACAGCCACATTGACGGTTACAATTGACAACTTTAGTGGTGTTACGTATGTTAAGTGCATTTCCTCAGGTAATGGCGAAGGAATATTTGATTTTGGTTGGGGAGCAGGGAAAAGTTTTATCAAACCGATAAGACTAAAGTTGGCAGCTAATATATTAGAAATAATTGAGGAAAATTAATTTTTGTATGTGAGAAGATTACTGCAAAGTTAAAACAACCAAAGAGGTGAAAATGCATGGAGATTTCCATTCGAAATGCTGATCAAAAAGACTACAAGTCATTATTACCATTATTTAAACAAGTTCATAATTTACACGTTTTTGAACGACCAGACCTATACAAAGAGAACAAGATTCCAGTAGATGAAGAGGAATTCAATAATCAATTAAAAGATGATAAACAACATATCCTGGTGGCTACTCTAGATACTGAAATAGTAGGCGTGGCAGTTTTGAAGAAAGAAGAAATACTTGAAAACTCATTTGTTAATGCAAGAAAGATCTTACTTGTTAATAGCTTATGTGTTGATGATGCGAGTAGGAAAAAGGGTATTGGGAGAAAACTTATGCAATCTGTTCTTGATTTAGCGAAAGAATTAAACGTTGATAGTATTGAATTAGGTGTTTCAGAGAGTAATCAAAATGCGATCCATTTTTATGAGTCTATTGGAATGGCAACAAAAAACAGAAAAATGGAGTTTCGTTTATGCTGAAATTAAAAGATTAACGCGCTTACCAGCCGCATCCTGATACGATGAGGGTTGGGTTTTAAGGTTATAAATTTAGGGGAGTCTCATTAGAGATTTCCCTTTTTTATTTTAGCAATGATAAAGTCCAGAAATGATTTAGGTCAACAAAAACTCTCGGAATCAATTAATTGGCTCTTTTTATCTATTAGAAAGCATAAGATTTGAAAAAATGCCCTACTATTGAAGGAATAAAAGTTTTATTCAAAATGGTACAATCATAAATACAACACTGAATTACTGATTAAATAGGTCCTTCATTTTCATTTTTTAGGGGTTAAATATGAAAACTAAATTATTGTACTATACACCATTTTTATTAACTGTCGTAATAGTTATTTATTAAGGAATACCTGAAACTTTATCATTAATTGTTGGATGGCTATATAATTCAATATTTTATGTTGGGCTTCCAATATTATTTTATTTTCTTTATTTTTTATTGATAGGAAAATACTTGAAAAAAAAAATCGGTTATTCAATTAAAGCAGTTTTTAAAACGGTAGGCTTATTAGTAATCTTTTTAATATTTTCGGTTAATATTTACAAGCCAGTCGAAAATATAATTTATTTTACAAATGAAACAAAAACAGATTTAACGAAGCAATCGCTAAAGTTATTCGAAGAAAGAATGAAAACAAAAGGTGAAGTTGAAGAAATATATCCGATTAGTAGAATACAAGGCTGGATGATTGATGAAGTAAGTGTCCTTGGAGATAGTAGGGCACTTGAAATCGAAATTATGCCAATTAATAAAAATGATAAACGAGTCGAAGTTTTTTATTATATATATATAAGAAAGGTAAATGGTTACTAGAAAGAACAGAATCACCAATATACTAAGTAATAAAATATAAAGCCTGTATCATTGATTACTTGATAATCGTAGATACAGGCTTTTTTTGTTTATAAAATCATTGTGGTTGAATATGTGGTTGTTCTTTTAAATGATCCGTCAGTTCATCTACAACAAATGCGAATTCATCGTAAGAAACACATTCCAATGGGAATTCTAGTGCAACTTTGTTTTGTTTGTTGTATATGACAACAACTTTGGCACGTCGGTCAAGGAGTCTTGTTTTCATGTTAGACTTTTGAATTGTAATCTTTTTTATGTCTTCTAGTAAAATTTGAGAGTGAGCATCCTTTTCGGTATATCGGACAACATTGCCGACGATTTCGATTTTGTTTTTTAATAGTTTTGTTTTATAGATTTGATATGAAACGATTAAAACAGCAAGTAAAGTTGTTAAAGTGATGTATACTGGGTCCATTGTGGAGAATGCTTGATATCCTCTAAAAGCTAGGAGGACGTACCAAGCGTAGAACCATTTACTTAATTTTGGTTTACCTTCGTAGTATACAGTCGAAGCATCTTCTTCTTTTTCATTTTCTCTTTTGTCCATAAAAAGTTGTACATGTTCTTCAATTGATTTTTCATTGAATTGTCCATCTTCTAAATAAGTACCTTCCCACATATGAACAGAGTCATCTTCTTCCTCAAGAGCATAAGCACCTACCCATGCTGGTATTACTTGATTATCATATGAAACGGAAGCTAAATAATAGCGGATTGGTTGGTTATATGAATTTTCAATATCAAGCTGTTTGATTAACTCGATTGTTTCAGGGACAAAATCATGTTCCTGCACGATATATAGAAACAAGTGACTTTTAGCGAAGTATTCTTGTTTTTTCTCTTTAATAGGGAATAAGTGTTCTTTACGAATTCTGAGTATTTCCCAATAAAAGTATTCTGTGGATTCAATATTTGTTGCACAGTCTAACAGTTGTTCTTCAGGTACGACAATGTCTCGTTGAAGAGCGGCAATCATTGCGTTAGTTCGAATAAACGGGTCAGTAAATGTCATTGCTTCTTGTATAAAAGGAGTCATCTCATCATTAAAGTAATACTCCATTAAAGATAGATAGATTGACATAATTGAACGGATTTGTAAATAGGTTTCTTTCCATGAGCCATACACAAACTTAATATCATAATCATTTTGATATGGCAGAAATTCGTCTACTTGCTTTTGATAATCTACTAATAACAATGGCGCGATGTATTTTGGTTTGAAACGGTCTAGATAACCTTTATCTAAACAGTATGATAACAATCGATAAAAAGTAGTTTTATATTCTTCTACTTCAAATAATTCAGTATGTTTTTCTAATAGTTTAATAATGATGCCTGGATTGTCATATAGCACATCTAATGGTAAAACAACTTGCTTGTTTTGAATATCTTGTTCGATTAATTCCAAGATTGCTAGTTCATGCTCTTCTCCGTCAAAAGAGGTTATGTATCGGAATACTTCTTCCTTAGCATATTTACTATATTCAGGGTAATATTTTATTAAGGCCTCTGTTAATTCAGGTATTTCGAAATGAGAGATGAATTTGATTAAATGATAACTAGGTTCATCCCATACCTTAAATGATGTTGGATAGGGATAAGCGGCTTCTTTTGCTAACCATTCTAAAGTTAATAAATTAAATTGTAGGTCATCTACTTCTGTTAGTTCGATTAATTCAAAAATTGCATCATGTCGAATTGCTGGATCTGTATGTTTTAATCCTTCGACGATGCGTTTCAGTTGTGATTTATAATTTGACACAATAATCCTCCGATATCTGGTTATAAGTTTAAAATTTCTAACAATATTTTAATTTTATTGGAAATATCTATAGATAGCCACTGTTAAATAGTAGAAAAATATACGAGTTATAAAATAAAATCCTGTATCATTGATTACTTGATAATCGTGGGTACAGGATTTTATATTAAATCATTGTTGTTGAAGTTTTAAAATTGCTCCTATTTGTATCCAATACTATTTAATTTTTCCATAAATCTTTCAGTTTGAATTCTACTTTGAGCTAATCGATCATGACGTTGTTTTCGTACTTCGCCAATTACACTTTCTAGTGAATTAGCTTTTGCAACAATAGATCGATCACCAATGGCAATTGTTATAACACCAGTTGAGCTTTTTGCAGTAGCTTTAATTTTATTTCTATCACAATTATTTATTCTTCTATATTCCTCATTCAACATACAATTCACCTTTCTTATTGTTGATGTCTTTGAATATATGCAGAACCGATTATTAATAGTTTAGTATATTGATGTCCTAAATAGTAAGCTTAAGATTGTCTATTTATTGGACAATCATTTTTTAATTTTCGAGGCCCACTTCTTCACCAATCTCCTATTTTGTAAATATTTTTTTACACATTTTATACCTATTTTTACAAATATTTAGAATTTTTACATAAAAACCAACGTTTTAAAGTTGGCACGGAAATTGCTTTATAGAATAATAGAAAAACAAAAAGGGGGGCGGACATTGGAAATTATCAATTTTGTCCAATCGAATTGGTCAGAAATTCTTCAGATGACTTTGGAGCATATTCAATTAGTTGGATTGGCAGTGGGGATTGCCATTTTGACTGGGGTGCCATTTGGAATCTATATTTCTCAGCGGGAGACATTGGCTGAAATAGTTTTGGCCATTGCGGGAATTATCATGACGGTTCCGAGTATTGCTTTATTTGGAATTATGATCCCAATTTTCTCATTGATTAACCAAGGTATCGGATTTTTACCAGCAATTGTTGCATTGGTGTTGTATTCTCAATTACCAATTATTCGAAATACGTATATTGCGATTAAAAATGTTGATCCGAATGTGAGAGATGCTGCGATTGGTGTAGGGATGACGACCTTCCAACGCTTAATGAAAGTTGAGCTACCACTTGCGTTTCCAGTGATTATGGCAGGTGTTCGAATGGCGATTGTTATGACAATCGGAATTGGGGCAATTGCAGCATACATTGGAGCTGGAGGTTTAGGTGGATATATTTCACGCGGTATTTCAACAAGTTATGGCGTCATGATTCAAGTAGGAGCTATCGCCGTTTCAATTTTAGCAATTGCAATGGACTTAATAATAGGAAAACTTCAGCAAAAATTTACGAGTAAGAGTGTTAGGTCATAAGAACTAGTATTAAATGAGATATACGAAATGAGAAGGAAGGTGGAGTTTAATGATAGAATTCAAGAATGTCACGAAGGTTTATGGAAGCGGTAACAAGAACGTGACAGCTGTAAACGAAATCAATTTCCATGTTGAAGAAGGAGAAATTTGTGTATTCCTAGGACCTTCAGGATGTGGAAAGACGACTTTACTTCGAATGGTTAATCGATTAATTCCAATCACTAGCGGGAAGATTGAAGTGGATGGAAAAGATGTTCATTCGATGGATATGATTAAACTTCGCAGATCGATTGGCTATGTAATCCAGCATAACGGATTATTTCCAAATATGACCATTGAAGAAAATATTAACGTTGTCCCGAAAATGCTTGGTTGGGATCAATCCAAAATGAAGAAAAGATATAGTGATCTAATGGATATGATGGGATTAGACGCGGGGCAATTTCAAAAGCGTTACCCATATGAATTATCTGGAGGCCAGCAGCAACGAATTGGAATAGCTCGTGCCCTTGCAGCAGATCCACCAGTCATGTTAATGGATGAACCATTTGGTGCATTAGATCCAGTTATTCGTGATCACTTACAAAATGAATTTCTGAAAATCCAAAAAGAGATGAAGAAAACAATTCTTTTTGTCAGTCATGATATTGACGAGGCGATTAAATTAGCTGATAAAATTGCGATTTTTAACGCAGGAAAACTGATGCAGTTTGGTACTCCTGATGAAATCTTGTCTAATCCGAAAAATAGTTTTGTAAGTGATTTTGTCGGTGAAGAACGATCGTTAAAACGATTAACGTTATTAAAAGTAAGAGATCTAGTTTTATTAATGGATGGTTTTAAAAAGAACATATCCAATCATGAATGGCATGGACAAGTAATCTCAGTAAATGAAAATTTGAAAACAGCTTTAGCGATTCTTTTAGCAGCTCCGAACGGGGAAGCGTGTGTTGTCGATGAAAACAATCGATATTTGGGAATTCTACGAGTCTCTGATTTTAGCTTTTTAACTGAAATTCATCCGAAAGATTTTTCAATTGTAAGGTAAGGAGGGTGGTTTTTTGACTAGTAAAAAGACAGAAAAACTAGTGAAAATTGGTTTGGGTGTCATTGCACTGGCTATTCTAGTTATTGCTTATGCCATGGGTACATTTAAATTCATTATCGAAAATCCAGATGATTTAATCAATTTAACCATCGAGCATTTAAAACTAGTAGGCATTTCGGCAGTGCTTTCAATAGGAACTGCAGTGCCCCTTGGTATTCTAGTTACTCGACCTAAATTTAAAAAGTATGACTGGATTGTTTTGAACTTTGCCAACATCGGTCAAACAGTACCGAGCTTAGCAATCCTTGCACTCGTGATGAGTTACTTTGGATTAGGTTGGCAAACAGCGATTTTTGCGCTTTGGTTTAATTCATTACTTCCTATATTACGTAATACGGTAGCGGGTATTGAAAATGTGAATCCGCAAATTATCGACGCCGGACGAGGAATGGGAATGAGCTCGAAACAACTCTTTTTTAAACTAGAACTTCCAAATGCGATGTATGCCATTATGGCAGGAGTCCGAACATCTGTCGTGATCAATGTTGGAACTGCAGCATTAGCCTTCCTAATTGGAGGCGGAGGATTAGGAGACTTAATTTTTACTGGAATCTCGCTTTATGATACTGGCATCATACTATCTGGAGCTGTTCCCGTTATCCTATTAGCTATTATTCTTGATTTTATATTAGGAAGACTTGAAAAAGTAATCATTCCACGAGGCCTTCGACGTACAAATGAAGCAGCTTAGTGCAATTTAAAGGAGGAATTAGGATGAAAAAATTCGGCACAATGTTAGTATCAGCAATGCTGTTATTCTCTTTAACGGCTTGTAATAGTTCAAAAACAAGCAATGAAGGAGGTGGATCTGACAAAGGTAAAATTACAGTTGGTGGTAAGGATTTTACAGAGCAACAAGTTCTTTCTAAAATTACATCGATTTATTTAAAAGAAAATGGATATGACGTTGAAGAAGCAAGCAACATGGGTAGTACCGTTGTTCGCTCAGCATTAGAAAATGGCCAAATCGATACGTACTGGGAATACACAGGTACAGGTTTAGTCGTTTATCAAAAACAAAAAGTCGAAACTGACTCAGATAAAGCGTATGAAAAAGTAAAAGCAAATGATGAGAAAAAAGGAATCGAATGGTTAGATAAAGCGAACTTTAACAACACTTATGCGATTTTAATGAAGCAAGATACAGCTGATAAATTAGGAATCAAAACGATCACTGATTTAGCTGATTTAGTAAAAAGTAAACCGAATAAGCTAAAGTTTGCTTCAAATGCAGAATTTTATGCTCGTGAGGATGGAGTAAAAGGTCTTCAAAAGAAATACGACTTTAAGTTCCCTGCTAAAAACGTAGTAAAAATGGATTCTGGTTTACTTTATAATGCATTAAAAGTTGGTCAAGTAGACGTTTCAGTAGGATTTGCGACAGATGGACGAATCAAAGGCTTTAAACTGATTAGTCTTGAAGACGATAAGAAATTTTTCCCGGCTTATAATGGTGTACCAGTAGTTAGTGAAAAGATTGCTAAAAAATATCCTGAAGTTCCAAAGTTATTAAACAAGCTCGCTGGGTTACTTGATAATGAAACAATGATGGCGCTGAATTACTCTGTTGACGTTGAGCATAAAGACGTTACAGAAGTAAGTCGTGATTGGTTGGATAAAGAAGGGTTAACGAAAAAATAATCGTTAGCCTATGAGGATGTGATTGATTGCTAATTACTTCTGATAATTTGGTTGAATTTATCATAAAGGAATCTTATTCTACGGTTCCTACTAAAACCAAGATAGCATTAAAAGAAGCATTGGCAGATAGTATTGCATGTACAATTGCTGGAACTGCAACACCAGTGTATGAAATTGTTAAAAAGTTTTCTGAAACTCAATATGGAAAAGGTAGTAGCTCCATCTTTTTGAGCCAGATGAAATTAAGTGCAACTGGGGCAACTCTAGTCAATGCGACAGCTGCAAATGCACTGGACATGGACGATGGCCATCGCTTAACAAAAGGGCACCCAGGTGCAGTCGTTTTTCCAGCAGTGTTTGCAGTTGCAGAGGAATTCAATCGTTCTGGTGAAGAATTTATGTCTTCCCTGTTGATTGCCTATGAAGTAGCGATTAGAGCTGGAATTCTCGTCCGTCAGCTTCGTCCCGAATACCATTGTACTGGATCGTGGGGAGCGATTGGGGCAGCTGCTGGGGTAAGCAGAGTAATTGGTTTAACTGAAGAGGAGATCAAGCAAGCTCTCGGTATAGTAGAATACCAATCTACTTACTCACCAATGATGCGCTGTATTGAAAACCCCTCTATGCTGAAGGATGCAATTGGCTGGGGAAGTATGACAGGAGTTGGTGCTGCCTATTTGGCAAAAGAAGGATTCACCGGGATTCCATCTCTTTTTGAAACAAAAGAAGCCATGCCATTTTTGTCTGACAGCAGTTCAAACTATAAAATAGAAGAACTTTATTTTAAACCTTATGCTTGCTGCAGATGGGCACAACCAGGGATTGAAGCGATTAAGGAAATAGTAGAAAAGCACGATGTAAGAATAGAAAAGATTCATAAAATAAAAGTTTTTACCTTTACAGAGTCAGCAAGATTAAATAGAAGCATGCCAAAGAATACAGAAGAAGCACAATATAATTTGACCTTTCCAATTGCTACCTATCTATATTCAGGAGAAGTTGGACCTAATCAAGTATTGAATGAATTAGAAAATCCAGAGATTGCTAGATTGATGGAAAAGATTGAGGTTTATGTTAATGATGAGTTAAATAGTGAATTTCCTAAAAAGGCACTTAGTCATGTTGAAATAATAGATACTGAAGGAAATCATTATTTTTCTGGCATCCACCAAGCAAGGGGTGACTATGATCAACCATTAACTGCTACTGAAAAGAGGCAAAAGTTTACTAAACTTGTAGCTCCTATTTTAGGAAATAAACACAGTGAAGAATTGTTTCAATGTATTCAAACAATCCAAAATCTAAAAAGCATTCGCGAATTAAGCGAACTAATAAAAATCGGAGGGATTTAATAATGAAAGAACGTCAAATTAGTTTTTATAGTGAAGGTTTTAAATTAGATGGAACGATTTACTTACCAGATGATTACCAACCAGGTGAAAAAAGACCGGCAATTATCCCTAACTCTGGATACAATGGCTTTAACGAGTTCTATCCAAGATTATTTGCACGTAACATGACTGAAGCTGGATATGTTTGTCTTGGCTTTGATTACCGTGGATTCGCAAAAAGTGAAGGAACTCCAGGAAGAGTTATTTTAGATGAGCAAGTTCAAGATATTAAAAATGCGATTACGTTTTTATCAATTCAAGAAGAAGTTGATCCAGAGAATATTGGATTAATCGGATGGGGAATGGGTGCATCAAACGTTGTACGCGTAGCTGCATCAGATGATCGAGTTAAGTCGGTTGCTGCTTTAAATGGTTTCTTTAATGGTGAAAGATGGTTAAAATCGATTCATTCTTATGTTGAATGGGTGGATATTAAGAAGACAGTTGAAGCAGATCGTGTTCTTCGTGTAACGACTGGAAGTTCAAAATATGAGGATCCATTTATTCATTATCCATTGGATGAGGCTACGAATGATTATGTACAGAAGGAGCTTGCGATTTTATCTCCGTTTGGTAAATTGACTCAGTTGCAGTTTACAGATTCGATTATTGGCTTGAATGCGGAAAAGGTAGCCAAGGATATTGAGTGTCCATTGTTTGTGGCACATGGTAAGGATAATCTTTTACATCCGGTTGATGAGTCGGTTCAGTTTTTTGAGGCGGCGGCTGAGCCTAAAGAGTTGTTTATAATTGATGGAAAGCATAATGATTTTATGTATCATGAGCATCCGGTGTTCCAGGAGTTGGTTGGGGAGCTTAAGGGATTTTTTGGGAAGAATTTGAGTTATGCTAAGTTGGAGACTGTAAGATAATAGTTTTTAAAGAAAGGACGCATTTTGCGTCCTTTTATTAATTTAAAAACAGCTCCAAAGCCTCTTTATTTCTTTCTACATCTAGTTCCAATACTTCACCGGCTTTTTCATATCTTTTTGGAGTGAAAGCGTTGTTTGCAGGAATTCTCAATGTCTCTACATCTTTGTCTTTACCCTTAATTATGTAATCAGAACTTATTTTTAATAAGTCCATTGTAGACATTGGTTTGAATGTATGGCTGGATCACCCCTAACGTTTTAGGTAAACTTGCAATTCCTTTAAAAGTAAGTACTTGCGATTAAATAGCTTCCAGCACTTTTTGTTGTCTAACAACTCGATCGAAATCGCCTTTAGCATCATGTCTAAATCTTGCATAACCTAAGAGCTCTTTGCCATTTAATTGTTGAACGCCAGGTTGAAGACTGACTCCAATATGACTTTCCATTGGTTTCTCTACATTAATTGTTATTCCTTTTGGAGCAATCTCATCAATCATTTCTTCAAAGCCTTTGAAATCAATTATTGCAAAATATTCAATTTCGATTTCAAAATTCTGTTGAATCGTCTGGCGTAGAAGTTCAACCCCTCCGAAAGAATAGGCTGCGTTAATCTTGTGCTTTCCATATCCCGGAATTGAAACATAACTATCCCTCATAATTGAAACTAACTTTGTTTCGTGTTTTTTATTGTATTGTAAGATCATAATTGAGTCAGTTCGTGAGCTTTCACCTTTTTTACGGGCATCTTCACCCAACAATAGGATGTTAGTTTTATTAGGTATTTTAGTAGAGTTGAATTTTATAGTTTGTTTATTAGCGTTATGTTGTCCTAACTGAATTCCTTTTTTATATTGATAGAATCCATAACATAGTGTACCTGATATTAGAATTACTAGTATTAAACTTAACTTAAATAAAAGACTTTTCTTCTTTTTCTTAGGATTTCTATTCATAGGTCTCCGATATCTTACAGTCCCTCCGTGAAATTAACGGCTCGTACATAGCTATTCATTTCATAGTAACTACGTCAAAGCGGTTAAAAATTATTAGGTTAAGCTATTTTAGATTTTTGTAAATTTTGTATAAAAGTCCAATTATTACTCCTAAATATATTGATAGAGTAATAAAGAACGAGGTTATTTCATCAAAATTAAGTAAAAGGAGTATTAATGATAAAAGAAAAAATAATATAGGTGAAACGATTGCAAAAAGAAAAATATTTATCATTTAAGTGACCTCTTTATTATATTTTGCATTAATTAGAAAAGATTATCTATCAAATTGATCACCCCTTTATGTAATATATAATGTCTTTAATTATAGTAATCTCGGGAATGAATTCAGTGGAATATTTGTGAAAGTTTTAGTAAAACGTTACAAATTTTTACTTTTAAAAGTACCTTTGTGAAGAATAAATAAAAATATAGTAATAATGCATGTTTAATAGAATATAGTTGTTAAATTTTCATGGGTTTCAATAGGAGTAAACGCAGCCGTAGATAACAATGTGAATTTGTTCACAAAAGTGACACTGCATTTTAGTAAAATTTACCTTTTGAAATGCTAAGATGATTTCGTAAACGTTTACTAAAAATACTAGGAGATAATTAAGCTTAAAATGAATAACAGAAAAATATTATTATATTTACCTATCATTTACTAGCTTTATTTACAGGTCAATTAATGTTCAATAAGAAAAGTAAATCGTACCTAATTAATGAAGTTATAAGTAAGGCCTTATCAAACAAATTTCTTTCTATTAATGGGCCATATAGTCTTGGAGTAGGAGAAGTTACGCCACTAAATTTTACGAAATTGTTTAAATGAATTAAGGAAAATTCTAGATGACAATAATGAAGTAGGTTTTTTAATAAAACAATCAATTTATGTATTTGGAGGAAATAACATGAAAAAGAACACTAAAACAGGAATTACTTTAATTGCTACATCTTTAATTTTAGGAACTATTATTCCAACTATTTCTCATGCTCAAGAATCTAATAATTTATCCCAAACAATAGATGAGACAAACTTAGTTGATGATAGTATTCTAGCATTTAGTCCTATAATATTAGATTCAAAATCTTTTATAGATATAAGTCCAAGAGCTATTGCAACTCCTCCAGAAGGTAGTTCAAAATTTTCATATGCTACAACAATAAATTTCACTACAGGAAATCATACCGCTAAAGAGTTAGCAGGTACAATAGCTGCTGGATTAGCAGGGCTTTTTGTTCCATCGCCTATGTCATCATCATTTGCTGGTCTTGCCTCACAAATTATTACAGTGTACGGAACAGGTTCTAACAAATACGGAAAAGATATTGTTCAATACTATTACTCTGGAAAAACAAGAGTTCTTAGACACAATATATATATATACAGTGATTCAGCACGTACAAAATTAATAAAATCTTACTGGACTGAAACAATTTAAAATAGCGGAGGTTAGCATCAAATTATTCAATGCTGACCTCCGCTATTTACCTATTAACAAATATTAGTACACATACAAAAAATAAAAAACTTAAAATAAAAGATAGGTAATTTCGTTTAGTTCGAGGCATTAGTATAAAAATAATTAAGTAACTTAACAAAAATAAACATGTGATCAATACCTTCACAATACTTTCTATCATAAAACGTGCATTTAACATAATAAGAACACCCTGTAACCCTGATGAAATAGATAGTATTCTATTCAAAGTAAATTCTTTTTCGTCCTTTAGAAAAACATTCTCATCCATAATCTTCAATTACTCCTTTTTTAGTTTAATCTATCAAAAAAAATAAAATTTTTCATTACTATATTTTGAATTGATTAGGAAAGCTTATCTATCAAATCGATCACCTCTTTATATAATATTTTTAATTATAGTAATCTCGGGAATAAATTCAGTGGAATTTTTGTGAAAGTTTTGGTAAAACGTTACAAACTTTTACTTTTAAAAGTACCTATGTGAAGATTAAACAAAAATATAGGAATAATGCATGTTTAATAGAATATAGTTATTAAATTTTCATGGGGTTTCAATAGGAGTAAATGCAGCCGTAGAAAGAAGTGTGAAATTGTTCACAAAAAAGACAATGAGTTTTAGTGAAATTTATCTTTTAAGATGTTAAGTTAATTTCGTAAACGTTTACTAAAATACTAGGAGAGTAAATTTAAGTTAGAAAAATGAATATAAGAAAAATATTATTTATTATTTTATTTATCATTGTCTCAATCTATTTACTAAGTTTATTGACAGGGCCAATAATGTTTTTTAATAAGAAAAGTAAATCATATCTAACTAATGAAGTTATAAGTAAACCAATATCAAATACATTTCTTCCTATTAATGGGTCATATAGTCTTGGAGTAGGGGAAAGTACACCACTAAATTTTACCTATATTTACTCAAGTGATAAAAAAGACTTGTTTAATGAAATTTATTCGATCAATCTCAGTAATGAAGATTCAATTAGTATTGAGAGTTTTGAAGTAGATGGAGATGCTAAGATTGGAGAGTATCATGTAAAAACTTTGGTTCTTAATATTGTCGGTATATCTGAAGGTAAAACTGAAATAAGGGATATAACCATACAAACTAAAAATGGTTTGAAAAAATATGATGTTGGAGCATTTGGAATAAATGTAATTGATGATACTTCGGATAAGCCTCTAGAAGTAGGGGATTTTTATCCAATTATTAGAGATGAAAAAAATAATTACATTTATAGTTTGCAAAATAACGGTGGCAATAAAATTGTTATTAACAAATTTGAGGCGGATCTGAATGGTGAACAAGTATTTAATATTAAGCCATTCGTTATTAATCGAAATAAACAAAAAGAAGAAGAAGTTCCTATTAAACTAGATTTTCAAAACTCTCCTTATGCTGTTACAGTGTTAAGGCCATTGATACATTATTCATTTGGCAAAGAACAAAGAGTTTTACTTCCACCACCAACTTGGTATGGATTAATGGGAATTACAGAAGAACAAATAGAAAAGACAATTGAGTATAATAATTAACCATTTTAGTTCAGTGTAAATAGATTAAATATCTCTACATTTTTATTTCCTAACGTAACTTAATAAACCACAAGAACTGAAATTGAGAGGTTAGTAATTATGAATTCAAAACCAATTTTTTTTATAAACTTTTCTCTATTATTCGGGATCAGTTTTCTAGTATTTAAAGAAATTAAGAATTTTTATAATATTGAGTGGTCACGATCAAATATATTAATAACTATATTAGCTATATTTTTTGTCACACTAATATTAATTTTTTTTATTTTATTTTGTTCAACTTTATTTTAGACAGATTTACCTCATATAATTTAGATTGTAAAAAGAATAGAGAAAAAGTTTTATTTACTATTTTCTTAGTTAATCAAATATTATTTTTAATAACATATAATTTATTACAATTTAATAATCAATTATTCTTTACCTTACAAGATTATAAATATATTACACCTATTATATTTTCATTATTATTTTCTGTTCTATTGGGATTAAAAATTAAAGACATAATATATTTCAATGTCGGGATAATCTCGGCAAATATTTTTCTTTTGATTTCCCAGAAACTTTTCCAATTTGTAATAAAATCCTTTTAATTGAATCGTTAATTTGGTTGATAATATGTCAAATGAGAATTAATAAGAGTTTTACTTCCGCAGTAAAGATGGTATGGATTAACGGGAATTACAAAAGTAAAAATAGAAATAATTAAGCATTTTAGTTCAATTAAATAGATTAAATCGCTACATATTGTATCTAGGAGTTGAGAGGATGAAAAAGTTAAACTTTCATGGCGCAACTAACATTGAAATTGAAGAAAAGAAATTAACATTAATGACACGACTTCATGTGAAAAATTTACTTTCACATCATGGAGAATTATTTATTCATGATGATGCAATTGAGTTTAAAGGTTGGAAAACTATTAAATGGATCGATATTATTGATTTGAAATTGGAAAATGATACAACTGTTAGTTCAAAATTATTCACAACTCAATCTAGACTTTTCTTTCTAAAATCAGCGAAACCTATAAAGCTATCATTAAATAATAATGAGGTTATATACTTTTACGTAAATTGGAATTTTGCCACAGGATTAAGTGATAACAATTATATTGTGAGTTTAATTAAAGACAAGATTAATTTGGTTGATAAAGTATGTTCAAAATAAATAGTCATAAATTAAGTCCTACTATATATATTAGTAGGACTTAATTTATGAAAGAAAATGGTTTCTGTTTTTATTCTTTGTTTTAAAAGGTGGCAACTACCCCATGTAGTAGTTGCCTTTTTTTGTTCTTCGAAAGGATTTACGAGGTTGTAATGAATTCTGATATCAGCTTTACTACTGAAAAATAATTAATAGGATTAACAAAGAATTTATATAGCTTTACAAATCTGAAATTGTAGATTAATAGATGGGGATTAATCTATTAAAAAGGAGAAAAGGGATTAAAGAATGACACAAGTTTGCTTGCTGGGTTTTAAACGTAAATTGTGAAATGATGCCCATATTTTCATATCTACCACGTGCCGGCATATTTCGTTGGCGCAGTATATCGTACATAATAATCTATTTATACAGGAGGGATTAGGGAGAAAATGAATCGTTTACTACATGCTTCTATTAGAAGAGCCGGCCTTATTATTACCCTTACTGTTATCGTTCTTGTATGGGGGGCAATATCTGCCTTTCAAATGCAGAGGGATTATCTACCTGAAATTAATAATCCTACACTTACGGTTACAGTAAAAGCACAGAGCTTGCAGGCTGATCAGGTTAAAGAATATATAACAAAGCCTATCCAGGAGGCGGTTAGGGTAGTAGACAATCTTCAGGATGTGGAAACCAATTCCTTTAATGGGGGCTCGTTTATCAGTCTGAATTTTCCTATGAAGTATGATATGGAAAAGGCAGAGCAGCAAGTGAATAAGGCGTTAGAAGGAATTACATTGCCAAAAGGATCTGATAAACCCCTTGTGAACCGTCTTAGTACGCATTCGCTTCCTATTATGACGATCAGTCTAAAAAGTAATAATGTTAATATTACCGAAAATATACTGAGGACTTCCATACAAGAAGAAGTTGTAAAAGGACTTAAAACAGTTCCTGGTATAAAGGACATTCAAGTGTCAGGTGGTGGAAACGCTGGATACGCAATCTCAATTCGCAAGGACGATTTAATTAAGTCCGGTTTTAGTGTGGACGATATCAATAATTCTCTCAAACAACAACACACAACTGAAACAGAAGGGAACTTATCAGACGGCCAGATGACAGTTCCTATAAAAATGAACGGCTGGGGGCTGAACAAAACAGATCTACAGAAGTTGCCTATAAGTCGTGCAGATGGGAAAACCATTTCTCTTTCTGAAGTAGCGGATATTTCAAATTCGATCGTTAATCTTCAGACCATAACCAGAACAAAAGGTACACCAAGTGTAGTACTGGATATTTTAAAAACACCTTCATCAAATATTAGCAATCTGTCGAAAAGCATTCACAGTCGACTACAAGATCTAACACCGATTAAAACTAAAGATGTAGAAGCTTCCATCCTTTTTGACCAAGCTCAGCAGGTGAACCATTCTTTACAGGGACTCGTTAAAGAGGGATTATTGGGGTGCTTGTTCTCAATGATTTGCGTATTGCTATTCTTTCGCAATGTACGCTCTACATTGTTGATTGTGATATCTCTACCAATCTGTCTTTTAGCTACTACCGGTATCCTAAAGTTATTAGGAATCTCCCTTAATATTCTTACTGTTTCCGGCCTTGTGGTGGCGATGGGAAGGGTAGTGGATGATTCGATTGTGATCTTGGACAATATCAACAGAAAAGTAAAAGAAGGAAAAGAATTAAATAGCATTTCATTCATTACACTGGCTGTGAAAGAGATGATTCCGGCTATCGTTTCATCTACGGCCACTACGGTTGCTGTATATATTCCAATAGCCCTTGTCGGCGGTCTTGTTGGTGCAGCCTTTTCAGGTTTTGCATGGTCTGTTGTTATTGCTCTTATTATTTCCTTAGTCGTTTCAGTTCTTGTCGTTCCTGCTTTATATAATCTTTTCTGGAAGGGGAAACCCACAGCACCTAATGATTTCCTGGCTCAACGTTCTTATAAGATGTATGACTGGATTTTTCAGAGAAAGAAGTTTCTTAGTATACTATCTGTAAGTTTATTGGTTATTTTGGCTGCAGCCTCAGCCTTGCTTCCCGTAAATTTCCTGACTATGACTAATAATACAGGGCAGCTTGGTATCCAAATTGAATTACCTAAAAATACATCGCTAACTGAAGTAGACGAAGAAGTGAGGAGAGTTGAAGGATTGTTGCAAAGGAACCCAAACGTTACTTCATTTTCTTCTGGCCTCGGTTCTTCTTTCACTCCTCAATCAGATGATGTATTTGATGCTGGAGGTGGATGGATCCAGCAACCGAATATAGCCAACCTGTCCTTAAGCATTACAAAAAATGCAGATAAAACTAGAATGACGCACCAATTACAAAAGCAGTTGGATTCACTTAAAAGTGCAGCAATCTATACGGTAACTGACAAGAGTATCTCAGGAGATGACTCTTTATTAAAAATTAATCTAAGTGGTGCTGATAGCCAAACTCTTGAAAATTTATCAGTTTCAGTTGGAAATCGCTTAAAGTTGATACCTGGCCTTGCCGTGCAAGGTTTGGCAGATGAAGAGGGAACGGCTTCTCAATATCAACTAACCTTAAACAGAAAGATGATTGAACAAAATGGTCTGAATTTAGTAGATATAATAAATAGGTTCAAGTTATACACTGCTGAAGGTACAATAGGCGAGATTTCGCTTAACCATAATACTTATCCTATCGTTTTACATCTTAAGAATATGAATAGTAAGAACGCCCAGGACTTCAACGAAACAGATCCGGTACTGCGATTGTTAAATCAGATGGGAAACGAAGCGTTTATAAATAAAGAGGGAAGAACTTTTAGATTAAATCAGCTTGTGGTGGCAACTCCCATCACAGATGCATCTGTGATACAAGAAAAGGATGGTCACCCATACGCTGTTATTACGGGAAACATTCTCTCTAGAGATGTAGGGAAAGTAACGAAACAAGTTAAAAATGTACTTAAGGATACTCCGCTTCCCGAAGGAGTCCAGTACTCTTTTGCAGGAGCTCCTGAGCAAGTAAAGGAAATGATCTATGAAATGGCCATTACTTTATCATTTTCCATTTTGCTCGTCCTTTCCATTATCAGCTGTGTATTCAGGGGATGGAAGGCACCTCTAACAGTATTAATTTGTATACCACTTGCCTTCATTGGATCAGTCGCTGGTATGCTAATCTTTCAGTTAGAATGGAACTTGGCCGCCCTGGTTGGACTGTTAATGTTAACCGGAATTGTGGTTACCAATGGTATTGTATTAGTAGATAAAATAGAGAGAAATAGGTTGGCAGGACACAGTTTAGATGAAGCTCTATTACTAGGTACATTATCTAGAATTAGGCCGATTCTTACAACTGCTTTAACAACAATTTTAACATTACTACCTTTAGCTTTATCATCTCGAACTGACACTATTATCTCTCAAACTCTCGGTATAGTTGTGATTGGTGGGTTAGTTAGCTCCACATTTATGAGCTTATTTATGATTCCTATACTATATAAATGGCTTCATAAGGACTATGATCAGAGTCTCAACGACAGCTTGGATCACCTTAATCATAAATTTAAAATAACTGTTTAAGAAGTGTATTATATTCAAGGTCCTATTGTTTTTGGCTGTAGACTTTAAGCTCATTCTTGATATCAAAGAATCGTTTTAAAAGCGGTTCTTTTTTCTATTAATGAAATACTTTTATAGATATAAGTTACATAGAATGTTCCGTTCAAATGGTTCATACAATCATTTCTGGTCCATAAAGAAGTAAATGGGCTAGACTTCTGTAATTCATTTCGTATTAAATCCTATCTTTCTACTCTTTTCCCGCAATAATTGTTCTACTACGTCCCCAGTAATTATTTGTGTAATTTACTTAAAATTTATTTAAATTATGTAAATTTATTTAGATGAGAAATTGAGCATACCAAGACTACGAATATTGATACACCAATGTTTTAATGTTGGAGATTATTCCAAGACTCCTATTTCTTAGGGAAATTTTACTAATTAATACGTAACTATACTAAATAGAACCTTTATATAAATTTACTAAACTAGGATAGTAGATTAATAGAATAGGCGTATTCTTTAAGAAGATTCAGAAAGGAGTGAAGTATAATGAAGAAAAAAGGAAATAAGAAGAAATTGCTCGCTGGGATTACCTTAAGTACTATGTTGTTAGGATCTGCAGGTGTTTATGCTGCAAATGATAATGCTTTTGGAGAGAGACTCGTTGGTCCTCAGGCAGACGGCTCCGTATTAGTACCAGCCAATCAACTAATCACACCAGCAGGAAAACAAATTGAATTTGGAGGCAATCCGATTTCTGTTGCTGTACATCCAAATGGTAAGTCAGCAGCAACGATCGTTGGACGCAGTAATTACGGTGGAAAAGGAATTAATATTGTCGATCTTTCGACCGGAAAATTGACTACTCAAGATTTATCTTTAGGTCTCTCTCAAATGTGGGGATTAGCTTATTCAGCGGATGGTAGCCAGCTATATGCAACGGGTTCATCAGGAACAACTGGAAAAGTAGTCGTTATGTCAGTTAGTGAAGATGGAACGCCATCCGTCAAAAAAACGATTAATCTGCCGAAAGCATCTGTCGGTGGAAATATTAATCCACTTGATGTAGTGGTTACAGAAGAAGGTAAGCTGCTAGTTGCTCTAAACCGTGATAACAGCCTTGGAGTTATTGATCCTCAAACCGGCTCTGTAACTAAAGTAGCAGTAGAAAATGCGCCTACAGGTGTATTAGTCAAAGGCAACTTTGCTTATGTAACTAACCAGGGTGGTCGTACCGCAAAAGTAGGAGACACAACGGTAGATTCTTCAGGGACAAATGTGGTTGTGGACCCTAAAACAGGTGCAACTTCGACAGGAACAGTATCTGTTATTGACTTGACTACGAATAAAGTAACAAAAACGATTGAAGTTGGTGTGCAGCCTGAACGGATGACGCAGTCGGGCGAATACATATTTGTAGCAAATACAAATAGTGACACGATTTCTGTTATTGATTCCAAAACTAATACGGTCGCACAAACGATAGACATCAAACCATACCCAAATGCTGCTAAAGGCTCAGCGCCTAATGCTGTGAAAGTGGTAGATAACAAATTAATGGTCAGCCTTGGCCGAGATAATGCGATTGCCGTATACGATTGGCACGGACCTGAAAAGACTCCTGAACTGCAAGGACTCTTGCCGACAGCCTGGTTTCCAGTAGATATCGCTGTTGATTCTGAAAATAAGAGTTTAATTGTTGCTAATGCGGATGGTATTGGTTCTCGTGGACCTGCACGTGATTTAACGATTCAAGGAGTTAAGGTTACTGGGAAATCGTCATATGCTCAAATTGGTTCTCTTTCATTAATCCCACTCCCTTCTGCCGAGGATCTTGCAAAAGGGACCAAGCAGGTTTTTGCTAATAATAACTGGTTTGGTTTAAAGAACTTGAACGCAAAACCTCGCCAAAATAAAAAACCAGTCGCTATGCCTGAGCGCGTTGGTGAACCTTCAACAATCAAACATGTATTCTATATTATTAAAGAAAACCGCACTTATGACCAGGTTCTAGGAGATCTAGGTAAAGGAAATGGAGAACCAGCTTTAACTCAGTTCCCAAAAGCAGTAACTCCAAACATTCACAAACTTGCAACTACCTTCCCGCTCTTAGATAACGTATATACTTCAGGTATTCAATCAGCAAGCGGACACCAATGGGTAATGCAAGGAACGAACACGGACTATGAGGATAAAGAAACAGATTCAGCTAATGTTAGAAGTTATCCTGGAGGGGCTGGGGATCCGATGGCATACGCACCTACAGGACACTTATGGGATCAAGCAGCAAAAAATAACGTATCTGTAGAAAACTTCGGCGAAGATACAACCGGTTTCACCGGATCAGCACCTTTTGGTACATGGACGGACTGGTATAAAGATTATCAGATCCTTTCTGGACAGAAAGAGGGAGAGCTTCACGTACCAATAGGAAACTATTCGGCAACATACGATATTCCATCTCTCGGGCCGATTACTTATAAACCTTTCCCAACCTTTGATACGAATATTCCAGATCAATACCGATTTGAAATATTTAAGCAACGGTTTGAAGAGCACGTCAAAAATAACGATTTACCAGCTTTAAACACGTTGTGGGTAATGGATGACCATACTGCAGGAAATGCAACAGGTTCCCCTACACCACAAGCAATGGTTGCTGATAATGATCTTGCTATCGGTAAAATCGTTGACCTTATTTCACATAGTCCATATTGGAAGGACTCTGTCATCTTCATAACGCAAGATGATTCACAGAATGGATTAGACCATGTCGATGGTCATCGCCAGCCTGCGCATGTAATCAGTCCATGGGTGAAAAAAGGTATTACCGACAGCCACTATTGGACTGTCATAAATATGGTAAGAAGTATCGAGCAAATTCTTGGTCTCCCGGCTATGAACCAAAATGATGCAGCTGCAGAACCAATGAGCGAGCTCTTTACAAACAAGCCAGACTATACACCATATAACTTCGAGCCTAACCAAATACCGCTTGATACGTTAAACGGACAGCCGAACGCCAATACAGCTGCACTTGCCAATACAGATCAAGTTACACCAGAGTCAAAAGAACTTTCAAAAAAATGGACGGAATGGTCTAACAAAAACAAGAAACTATTCACAGGAAAACATGCCTCTCCAGATGAAGTCAATGCCAATATGCTAAATCATTCTGTTTGGTACGCAACAAAAGGTTTTGATCAACCATATCCAGGGGATAAACAACCGCTCAGCCCAGAAGAAGTGCAGAAGCAACCTGAGAGTAGTGCACCTAATCCAGCGAATAATTAAAAACGTTAATATCGCAATAACAGTTGTAACAACCAACCCAATCTAATACTTTAATAGATTCCTATCAAATTACTTACAAATGTAAGATTTAAAAAATAGTTCCGAATTATGTTTATAAATTTAAAAATAAGTGTTCAATAAAAGAGACAATGTAAATTCCAAAATTGAATTTAACATTGTCTTTTTTATTTCTTATACTATAATTCTTTTACTAATTTTACCATTCGGTCGAAATTTGACTTATTATTAAAATCGTTTCTTTCAATACATAAGCTATCACAGGCGAAAAAAAGATGCTCTAGCCAATCAGCGTCGTTACATTGTAGTGCATTTTCAATTTCTACTTCAATATAAGGGACGCTTACTTCTTTACCAATTTCTCTAAAAATTTCTATAGATTCTAATGCGCCTGGCCTATTACGATCTTGTAATAAACCAGCTAATTTTGGTAAGGCTTTTTTATTATTTGGGTAACCGATTTTTTTAACTAATAATACACCATTTAACCAACAGGATTTACCATACTTAGGTATTAATAAATGTGTCTTGTCGGGGTGGATTTGAGATAAAATTTCAAAAGAATCTTCTTGAATTTCTTTTGGAAGTAACCAATTTAAATTATATACATGATAGAGAATTTCTTCGTCTTCTAATTCAATATAGTTTGTCATTTACTCACCCCATATGAAGAATGTTAATTTAACGGGAAAAAGTTTGCTGGAAATTAAAATTATTTAGATCTAAGAAGGAATAAAATACTTTTTCTTCTCTAAAAAAGACAATGTAATTGCACCCAAAAAAGGAATAAATAAATATGGATTAATCAAATAATTATATTCTGTTTTAATAATTTGTATTTGAATTCCGATTGGAAAGATGAATATAGGAAATATTGAAATAGTACTAAATATTAATATATCAAACAAAAACCCCATCTTTTTAATAAACCTATTAATGATTAATTTAAAAAGATAAGATGCTAGATAAACAAAAAAAGTATATGGGAATAATAGACAAGTTAAGTAAAAGGGAAAAACAATTAGGCTTTCAAAAGTGGTTAGCTTTATTGTTTCCGGCTGATTTGGCTCTAGTTGGATTAAAATTGAGAAAGGTATTGCCATAGAGATTGAAGTTAATAGTAAATAAATGAGAATAGAGGATATATATTTTATTTTGTTGTTTTCCATATAATTTTCTCCTTTCTTTGATATGGATAATTTGTTTGGCAATGTTGCTAATAAATATCATTTGATGAATATTTATATTATATTAGATTTAGTTGGGGAAATTTTTTACTAAAGTTATACTTTTTGTGAAGGAATAGGAAATAAAAAAAGCTACACAGCAAACTATTCGATAGTTTATGTGTAGCTTTTCTTATTTCTATTTCTATTTACTATTCGTCAGTAAAAATAATTTACATGTAATTAAATCAAAAATATAGCAACAACAGTAGTAACAACCAACCCAATTAAAACAGGCAACTAATTTCGTCTAGCCAACTCAAACGGACTAACATTACAAATCGCCGAAGCAGGTATCAACGCCCAAGGAATAAACGTTCCGCCACCAACCCAAATTGCTGCAATCTGCCCCATAGCTGTCAAAGTTGCAACTCCATGACCAAACGCCGTAGCAAATAATGAAGCAACCGAACCATGATTACTATGAAATTGAATCCTTTTTCGTATCCAGTCCTTTTTGTTAACTCCCTAAATTTAAAGGATGATCTATATTTAACTTTTATAAATTTAATCCAAATCTCTTTAATTCAATGAAAATACTTTCCAATCGTTTTCCTTTTTCCGTTAACGTATATTCCACACGAGGTGGAACCTCTGGAAATACCTTTCTTTTCAATATCCCATGATCTTCTAGTTCCTTAAGACGGAGTGAAAGTGTTTTCGGGCTAATTCCATTCATTGATTTCAATAGGTCGCTGAATCGCATCGTTCCTTCAATAAGCAGATCACGAATAATTAAAAAGGTCCATTTAGTCCCAATCACGTCAAGCGTTTTAGCAATGGGGCAAGGCTCACCTGGTACTCCTTTGGTCAGCACTACCGGCTCAATAACACTCACTTGAAACATCCTCCCTAAAATTATTTTGACTAATTTACCTTATCATATCACAATAGTATATTTTCGGAAACTTTATGAATTAAATATCACTACTTCCATAAATGAATTTACTACATATATAATATCGATGAACTTATTATTCCATCCCAATATTGAGGAGGTGATCAAAATTAGTGCGAGAATTCAACGAAACAAACTTTTCACGAGGAACGAGACGGGTCGCCACGATAGAGCCGACACCGAAAAAAGTTAAAGTACAATGTCTTATTTCCTTGGGGGCTTTCATTACAAGTCACCACTTAGGGAGCATAATTCGCATCCTGTATTAAGACATTTGAGGAGAAAACATAATGGGCTTACAAAAAAGAATATTCCGGTCGATAGTTAGTATTACTATTGTCCTTGGGGCAATAATCATGGTAGCCGCATGTACCAAGACCACCACTGACTACAAACCTGCTAAAACAGCTCATGCGGACATTCAACTAATAAAGGATTTACCTCAACCAAAATCGATGACCATAGATTCGTCATTGAAATCAAAAGAAGCTACGGTTATGGTTCAAACCGCCCAACGTTTCTACGGATTCTGGAATACTGGCAATGAAGATCTTATTTCACAAGCGGTTGCCTCTAGCTTCTTCGATAACACACTGCCGAAGGGAAGACCTCAAGGTCCGGAGGGACTGGCCTTCGCTTCTCGCAACTTTCGTAAAGCTGTTCCTGATTTACAGTGTACTATTGAGGATTTAGTGGTATCCGCTGACAAGGTAACAGCACGTCTCTCATTCAACGGGACATACAAAGGTGAGTTTATGGGAAAAACGCCAACAGGAAAGCCTGTTCATTTCTTCGCCATTGATATTTTGCATATCAGGAATGGAAAAGTCGTTGAGGATTGGCACTTAGAGGATAATCTTACATTAATGCAACAGCTGGGAGTAGTATCTGAAAATTGAAACACTTAAAGGTTTTTAAAGAGTATACAGAATTAGAGGAGCTGGAAAAAAATGAAAAATATACTTATTATTAACGGTCATCAGAAATATAGTTCAGCAGAGGGGAATTTGAACCAAACATTGATGAACAAGATGGTCAGTTTGTTAAGTGAAAAGAACAATGTAAAAACAACAATTATTCAAAACGGATATAAAATCGAAGAAGAACAACAAAAATTTTTATGGGCTGATATTGTTATTTATCAAACACCTATCTATTGGTTTAGTGTTCCAGGCTTACTGAAGACGTATATGGATGAAGTTTATGCTTATGGTTCATTTTTTAAGGGTGCTGATCAATATGGACGAGGCGGTTTATTGACCGAAAAGAAATATATGTTTTCGACTACCTGGAATGCTCCTGAAAAAGCATTTAACGATCCAAGTCAATTTTTTGAAGGGAGCAGCCTAGAAGATTCATTAAGCCATTTACATCGTATACAGAAATTCATCGGAATGAAACCTTTAAAGAGTTTTACTTGCTATGATGTAATCAAAAATCCAAAGGTTGAAAAGTTTGTATCCGAACTTGATATACATCTGCAAGAGGTATTGAATTTTTAATCTTTTAAGTAAACCCATAGGGAGGTAAAAACATGTTAAAAGATAAAAAAGTTGTAATTATCGGTGGAAGCTCTGGGATTGGTTTAGAATCAGCTAAACAGCTAATAGCCCAAGGGGCAGAAGTAATCATTGCCAGCCGTTCCGAAGATAAATTACGGAATGCAAAAGAACAACTAGGAGTTAGAGCTACGGCTTATACGCTAGATACAACACAAGAACAGCAAGTCCAGTCTTTCTTTGAAAAAGTCGGCCAGTTCGATCATCTTGTGTTAAGCGCAGCAGAAACATCCGGCGGGTCATTCCTCCAAACGGATACAGCCCAAGCCCGGCAACTGTTTGAAAACAAATTTTGGGGCCAATATTATGCAGCAAAATACGGTGCTTCGAAAATTTTATCAAACGGTTCAATCACTTTATTCTCTGGAGTTGTAGCCTACAAGTCTATGGTTGGTTCAGCAACTCTAGGTGCAGTCAATGCGGCTGTTTCAAATCTAGGCCAGACCTTGGCATTAGAACTTGCTCCGATCCGAGTGAACATCGTTTCACCCGGTATAATTGATACACCTTCCCGTAATAAAATGCCAGAAGAAGCTCGTAATAATTTCTATGCTACTGTTGAAAACAAACTTCCCGTGAAACGAATAGGAAGAGCTGAAGATGTTGCACAAAGCGTGCTATACTTGCTACAAAATAGTTTCGTGACTGGAACCGTTCTTCATGTAGAAGGCGGTCACATTTTAGCTTAAGCCAGCAGCTGAGGAAAAATCATATACCCTAAACAAGAAAAACGCTATTCTTTTTGTAGAACTATACGAAAGGATGGTGTTTTTTTATGGATCTTTCCATCTCTGAGGAGCTTTACCTTTTTTCACAGGAATTACACCGATATATGTCACCACAAGCCCTAGAACAATTAGCTAAGGAGATAGGTTTTGTTCAACGAAAAGGTAAGTACCGAGCACAAGACTTGGTTGCTTTAAGCGTATGGTTGAGCCAAAAAGTAGCTCATACTTCATAAACACAACTATAGTTTTTATGATAATGTGGAGAAACAATGGAGGAGAGCCATTAGATAGTTTAAGCGATTGGTTAAAGATTGCTAGAGATGTATACTTAAAGAAAGAAGAAATAGAAGTTATGATTGAGAAACGTAAATTTAGCTAATTAATAAATTTTAAAGGTAGTCCAACTGATAAAACAAAAATTTTTGGGGGGTATCAGCCATTTTCCAATTAAGCACAAGATTTAGCTAATAATAATGTTAAAGATAAAATTAAAATTAATGATATTTTTTGGTCAATATTGATATCTCCATAGAAAATTTAAACAAGTAGGAAATAAATTAAATCCAATAGATTCAACCGATTCAATATTAAAAATATATCTGACTGATATTATTTGAAGTAAAGTTAAACTGTATAGAATATACAAATATATGTAAACGTTATATGAAAATGGGATGATATTAGACTAAAATCAGCTATTAAATTTTAATAGCTGATTTTTTGTCTTCTATATCAAGAAAATAGCAACAACAGTAGTAACCACCAACCCAATCAAAACAGGCAACAAATTCCGCCTAGCCAACTCAAATGGACTAACATTACAAATAGCCGCAGCAGGAATCAACGCCCAAGGAATCAACGTTCCTCCACCAACCCAAATCGCCGCAATCTGCCCCATAGCTGTCAAAGTTGCTACCCCATGACCAATAGCCGTAGCAAATAAAGAAGCAACTGATCCTGCAAGTGAAATTCCAGAGAATCCAGAGCCATCTAAACCTGTAATTGCCCCAACAGTAGTTAAAGTTACTCCAGCAACCCCAGGATTTACAGGTACTGAATGTGCCAAAGCAAACCCTAAATCATTTACAATTCCATGTGATCCTTTTGGCAAGTAATCTCCGATAATTGCAGTAAATCCACTATCCCCAAGATAGAAGAAAGCAGCAATTGGAATAACCGGACCAAATACTCTAAAACCAAATTTAAATCCATGAATTAAATAATTTGTTACCTCTTCGAATCCTTTATTTTTGTGCCCCAACATGGATAGAATTGAAAGGATTATTAGTGAAGTACCACCGATTAAAGCAGTTGCGTCTCCACCTTGTAAATTGAAATGAACCATTGCCCAAATATCTACTGCGAAAAAAATGAAAACGAGAGCGGCCATCCATTTTTGTTGCGTAGAAGAAAGTAAATAGTCCTCAGCTTTAGTATCTTCTTCAGGTATTTCTACTGTTAAAAGTCCTCTTTTCATATCACGTTTTAAGAAGTAAAAAGCAACTACAGTTGTCACAACACCCATTACGATCACAAGTGGAATACTAGCATGTATAACATCTGAAACCGGAATACCAGCCGCATCAGCTGTAAGTTTCGGGGCACCTTGAATGACGTAATCACTTGAAAGAGCAATACCATGACCGAATAAGTTCATTGCCATCGCAACACCTAAAGCAGGTAAGCCAACTCTTAAAGCAACTGGAAGTAAAACCGCACCAATTAAAGCAACTGCAGGAGACGGCCAGAAAAACCATGATACAACCATCATTACAATACCAATCGTCCAATAGGCAAGTGTGGCGTTTCTCATCACCTTTGTAAATGGACTGATGAGTGCCTGATGCACTCCACTATCAGTCAATGCTTTACTCATTGAAACAATAATGGAGATTACTAAAATAGTAGAAAGTAATTCAGTTATGGCGTATATGAAACTTGAAAACAAGATACTTACCGAACTAGATAGTGATTCAGTAGCTACCAAGCCAAGAAGGAAAATTCCTGCGAGGCAGACTAAGCTTGTGTCACGTCTAAGAATTAGAAATAAAATAATTAAACCTATAAATGCTACATAAAGCCAATGTATGGCAGTTAAATCGACATGCATGAGAATAGCCCCCTTTCGTTACATATAATGGATAACAATATATGCATTCGCCTAGTTTAAGGTGATTGGAAAGATTTTACAGATTGGCTTCTGGAAATTTTACTAAAATAACTATATTGTTAACTTAAATAATAGAAAGAAAATTACTTAATGACGGAATAGTCGGAATTGTGTATAATATTGATAAAATAGAAATGGTTTCCGCATTATGGAAAAAGTGTTGTTATTTACTCGATGGGAGGGTTGGATGTATATGATTCAGATCAATAGTGTAAGTAAATCATTTGGGCCATTACAAGTATTAAAAGGAATCGATTTAACGATTAAAGAAAAAGAAGTGGTTGTTTTATTAGGAGCAAGCGGATCAGGGAAGAGCACTCTTTTAAGATGTTTAAACTTTTTAGAAATCAATGATTCGGGAGACATTTATTTTGATGGTGAATTGGTTCAACCTAGTAAAACAGATTTGAATAAAATTCGGTCGGAGGTTGGTATGGTTTTTCAACACTTCAATCTCTTTCCGCATAAAACTGTATTAGAAAATATAATTGAAGCTCCTATTCATGTTAAAGGAATGAAAAAGAGTGAAGCAAAAGAGATTGCTTATGCTTTGTTGGATAAGGTTGGACTGACGGATAAGGCTGATGAATATCCAGAGATGTTATCAGGAGGACAAAAACAAAGGGTTGCGATCGCACGTGCACTTGCGATGAACCCGAGGGTAATGTTGTTTGATGAACCTACTTCAGCTTTAGATCCAGAACTAGTAGGAGAGGTTCTTCAAGTTATGAAACAGTTAGCAAGTGAAGGAATGACAATGGTTGTAGTCACTCATGAAATGGGTTTTGCTCGTGGTGTAGCTGATCGAGTTTTATTCATGGAGGAAGGTCTAATTTTAGAAGAGGGTACACCTAAACAGTTTTTTGAAAATCCACAAAATGAAAGAACAAAACATTTTCTTAATAGTATTTTATAATTTAAAAAAATGATGGAGGTTAGTGTAATGAAAAAGAAATGGCATGGTATTTTATTATCTTCAATGATGGCAGGGGCAATGTTTCTAAGTGGATGTGGGGCAGATAAAACCGGAAATCAAGCTAGTTCTAAAGAATTTCATTACGCAATGAGTGGGTTATATAAACCATTTAACTTTAAAGAAGATGGAAAGCTAACTGGATTTGATGTTGAAATCGGTAAAGCACTTTCAGATAAAATGGGAATGAAAGCTGTACCAGTCACAAACCCATGGGAAACAATTGTACAAGGATTAATATCTAATAAGTATGATGCGATTTTGGGGAGTATGACGATCACTGATGAACGATTAAAAGTGGTTGATTTCAGTAATCCATATTATATTTCAGGTTCTCAGATTTTTGTCGCTGATAATAATAAGGAAATCAAATCTGCTGCGGATTTAAAAGGGAAGAAAATTGGCGTTGTAAAAGCAAGCCCATATAAAGATTTAGCGATTAAATATACTGGAAAAGAAAATGTAGTTGATTATGATAGTGATCTAACGGCTATTATGGATCTTCCAACTGGTAGATTAGATGCTGTCATTACCGATCAAATGGTTGGCTTTAGAGTAATTAAAGAAGGTAAGGCTAAGATTAAGGATGTAGGCACACCACTAACTCACGATAATCAAGCAATTGCTGTAAGGAAAGATGATAAAGAACTTGAGAAGAAAATTAATAAGGCTTTAGATGAAATTATTAAAGATGGAACTTACGAAAAAATTAGTCAAAAATGGTTTGGTCGCAATATTCTTGAAGATAAATAATTATAGAATAATAGAGTGAAATAAGAGCCTAAGTTATTTTAGGACAAGATGAGGGGTGAGGTTCATCATGCATATACTTTTAAATACATTTCATGTATTTTTAGCGGCAACTTTATTAACATTGAAATTAACAGTAGTATCTACTATTTTAGGAAGTGGAATAGGACTAATTTTTGCATTTTTCAGACTCTCCCGTATTAAAGTGCTTAATTATATTGCTAATCTCTATATCACGGTTATTCGTGGGACACCGCTTATTGTTCAAATCGCAATTTTATACTTCGGACTTTCTAGTATTATTACATTTTCGCAGTTTTGGGCTGGTGCAATAGCGTTAGGTGTGCATAGTGGCGCATATATTGCTGAAATCTTTCGTGGTTCAATTCAATCAATTGACAAAGGGCAATTGGAAGCTGCCCGTTCGCTTGGGATGTCCCAACCTTTAGCAATGAGAAGAATTGTGCTACCTCAAGCATTTAAAATGGCAATTCCTGCTCTTGGTAATCAGTTTATTATTGGATTAAAAGATTCTTCACTTGTAGCATATGTAGGGATGCAAGATTTATGGGGAGCAGGGCTAAGTGAGGCTGCCTCTAATTTTGAACAAATGAATACATATATTGTCGTAGGTTTATACTATCTTGCGCTTGTGTTAATCATAACGTTTGGAGTTAAAAAGCTTGAAGATTCTTTAGATGTGAGTCGTGGTAAAAAACGAAAAATAAGAAAAAATAAGTCTAATGCATCATTAGAATCAATAAAGCTGTAAATTACTTGGAAAATCAGACTATAAACTTGTATGATAGATGTAAAAAATTACTCTCACAATTATTCATTTGCAAGTTCGAAATGAAAAACATGAAGAGCTGAGATACTAAAAGTCAACGCATCTTTAAAGAAACATACGTATAGTACAAGTACGTAATGAACGGGACTCTACCTAACGTGGAATATTCCCAGATTTTTGAACAGACTCCCCAAGATAAGAAGTGAAGAGTCATAGGAGTTATGATCATGGTCCAATCAATTGACCGAGCAATGCTTATTATTGATATTTTAAATTCGGATGAATCCAAAAGTAATTGGCAAATCACCGAATTAGCGGAAAAAACATCTCTATCTCTTGGTACGCTTCACCGATTACTAAACTCTTTAATCCAACACGAACTTGTTGTACAAATACCTGAAACCAAGCATTACAAGTTAGGGTATAAATGGATGGAACTTGGCCTCCGTCAACTAGATAAAATGGATTTCAGATTAGTCGCAAGACCAGTAATGGAGCGTTTGGCGCATCATTTAGAGGAAAGTATCTACTTAAATATTGAGAGTGGTATAGATGGAATAGTGATTGATAAAATTGACAGTCCTTTAAAAATTAGAATAGCTGAAAATTTGGGTATCCGAATTCCACTACATATTGGTGCTCCCAATAAAACCATTCTTGCTTATATGAAAGAGTATGAAATTCAACAAGTACTAGATCAGCTAAATCTGTCACCTAATTCAATTTCAACTTTAAAACAGCAACTGGTTGAGATCAGAAAAAAGGGCTATGCAATAAGTCAAAGTGAAAAAACAGAGGATACGGCGGCTATTGCGGCACCAATTACTGGATATAACAACAAAGTGCTTGCTGCTTTAAGTGTGAATGTACCAGGATTTCGATTTACTCAGGAACGTGTTCCGTTTTTGATTGATGAAGTAATGAAAGCAGCGGAAGAAATTTCAAAGAGAATAGGGAAGATATAGTTTATATTGCTTCCTTATTGACGCGTTCCACTAACATGGGATGCGTCTTTTTTTATATAACCCTACTTGATAGAGACTCATCATGTTCTTTCCTATTAATACCTTGTCATAAAAGCAATATCATTTGCGTAAAATTAAAACGAAATTTCAAATTATATAATATTAAGTTTGAAATTTTGTTCGTATTAAAAATTTCGAAAGTGTCAAGGTGTATTAATTGAACATTAAAGAAGGGGGTGATAAACAATTAAAAAACTATCAATCTATCAATGCCGACAATTCTCATAAATATTTCAAACTATTTTAAGAGTTAGGATTTATTTTGAAAGGAGTTAAGAAAATGGCAAAGGGGATTAGTAAATACTTAATAATTGCCGAACATTTATTAGAACATTTAGGAGGAGCGGAAAATGTTTCGACGTCTACTCATTGTATGACAAGACTACGCGTAGCGGCGAAAGATCATTCAAAGGTAGACATCGAGGCAATCAAAAAGACAGAAGGGGTTCTAGGAGTTGTAGAAGAAGAAACGATTCAAATCATACTAGGGCCTGGTGTTGTAAATAAAGTTGCAGCAGAGTTTGATAAACTGCTTGCAGCTGCTGCTGATTTTGATCTGAATGAGGTAGCTTCAAAAAACAAATCAGAGATTGATAGAAAGAATGCAAAACCTTTTAAACTTTTTTTACGTAGAATCGCAAGTATTTTTATTCCATTAATTCCTGCCCTTGTCGCTTCAGGATTAATAACGGGTATTACAAAAGCAATTGTTCAAGCGGAGTGGCTTGCAGCAGACTCAAAATTAGCAATTATTTTAACTGTTATCGGATCAGGTCTGTTTGCTTATCTTGGAATCTTAGTCGGTATAAACGCAGCGAAGGAATTTGGTGGATCCCCTGCGCTTGGGGCTTTGGCTGGTATTCTTGTCATCAACCCTGGAGTTGCAGATATCTCTTTATTTGGGCACAATCTGCTTCCTGGACGTGGAGGGTTAATTGGAGTTCTTTTCGCAGCAATCTTCATCGCTTTAGTTGAAAGGGCAGTAAGAAAATTTGTACCGCAATCTCTAGATATTATTCTCACACCTACCATAGCGTTATTAATTACAGGTATCGTTACATACCTTGTATTTATGCCTGTTGGCGGTTATGTATCAGATGCGATTACGAAAGGATTGCTAAATGTTCTTGATTATGGAGGAGTTGTAGCTGGATTTGTACTTGGGGCAACATTCCTTCCACTGGTAGTTACTGGGCTCCATCAAGGTTTGACTCCAGTTCATCTTGAATTAATTAACTCCATAGGGGATGACCCTTTACTACCAATCCTTGCGATGGGTGGAGCGGGTCAAGTCGGAGCAGCCTTTGCAATTTACTTTAAAACGAAGAAAAAAAGCTTAAAACGTGCAATTGGTGGGGGGCTTCCATCAGGAATGCTTGGAATTGGTGAACCATTAATTTTTGGTGTAACGCTACCACTAGGACGCCCATTCTTAACTGCATGTTTAGGTGCGGGAGTCGGAGGAGCATTTCAGGCTCATTTCCATATCGCGACAATTGCAGTCGGTGTTTCAGGACTTCCATTATCATTTTTAGTTCATACAAATCAGGTTTTATTATACTTAACTGGAGTTCTTATCTCTTATGTAGCTGGCTTTATTTTTACTTATTTATTTGGGTTTAAAGATGAAATGGCAGTTGAATTTAAGTAAGTTATCATGTTAGCAGAGGAAACTTATAGATTAGACAAATGAATCTTGAATGACAAAAAGGATGAGATTAATTGATTTCATTCTTTTTTTATTTTTTAGGCTCTGTTAAACAATAATGTTGATTTTTTATATAAAAATAAAGGACCTGTTTTATGGTCCTTTTCAAATGTTATTTCCCCCAATATTCGATTGTTACATCTGAATATTCATCCTCGCTTAAAACAAAACCAAAATCGAATTCCTCTGAAACAACAACCAAATCATCGTGCATTTCTAACATCAATTTTATAATAATATTTTTACATTCTAATAATGACACTGATAAGGAAATTGGATATTCAAGATAAAGTTGATTGCTACTTCTAAAGTAAAAACCAAATGTAGAAGGGTAAAATAGAACTTTTTCTTGTTCGTAATTCTTATAGTAATCAAAAATAAAGTCAATCTTTGACTTGAGTGTTTCTTCGTCATAAGGGAATTTAAAAGATTTGATTTCATCAGTTTTAATTCGTTCATAGACTTTTCTATGCACTGCTTCAGATATTTGATAATCAACATATTCTTTATCGGAAATATCTATGTCGTGATAATTTTTTAAATCGCTTACAAGCTGTATCTTGGCCTGCTTTATTTTATTTTTTCTCAGTAACTTCTCTAACTGAATTTTTCTATAATTTGTCATAATATCACCCTACTACTAGACTTCATTACTTTGTTTAATCGTGTTATAAACGATAAGCTATTAATCTTAGCTTATCATAAGTCGTATTTGTGCAGAACAAGCAACTTTCAACAATCATTTTGCTTACAGTTACTCGCTCTGGTTTATTATTTTATATATTATAGAAACAAGAGTTCGCTTTATTCAATTATCAACATAATCATTAACAGAGCCATTTTTTAAAATTACCGAATAAACTGAAAAATATATTGACGCGCCGATCGTATGATGATAGTATTTTTCTTCCAGTCAAAAAATGTTAGGAGGCGAAAAAAATTGATTACAGTAGATGGTTTAAGTAAATCCTTCAAGGTTGCGAAACGTTCTTCAGGACTTAGGCAGGCAGTGAAGGGGCTTTTTTATCGAGAGCATTCGATTGTCGAAGCGTTGAATGATATTTCTTTCTCTATTGAACCGGGAGAAATCGTCGGGTATATTGGTCCGAATGGCGCAGGGAAATCTACAACGATAAAAATCATGAGCGGAATATTAGTTCCAGATCGAGGGACGTGTAACATAATGGGATATACACCATGGAAGGAAAGAGCTTCCTTTGTTAAGCATATTGGTGTTGTTTTTGGGCAACGGTCTCAATTGTGGTGGGATGTACCCGTCATAGACTCATTTGAGCTTCTCCGTGATATTTATAAAATTCCTCAAAACGAATATCAAGATAATCTTGATCTACTGATTGAAACTCTCGATTTACAAAGTCTTATTCATTCACCTGTACGACAATTAAGCTTAGGACAAAGGATGCGTTGTGAAATTGCAGCATCATTGTTACATAGTCCTAAAATTTTATTTTTGGATGAACCGACAATTGGGCTAGATGCTGTTTCAAAAATAGCCGTACGAGAGTTCATTAAAAGGATAAATAAAGAAAAAGGCGTTACCGTCATTCTTACGACGCATGATATGAATGATATTGAAGCTTTAGCTGATCGAGTTATTTTAATTGGTAAAGGAAGATTATTATTCGATGGTAACTTAAATGAATTACGAAAAGATTTTGGGACTCATAAAACGATTACAGTAGATTATCGGGAGGACCACAATCCATTTGAAATTCTTGGTACCACAATGATTTCATGGTCTCCTGAACGTGCAATTTTAAGTTTAGACACGGAACAAGTAAAAATATCTGATGTGATTTCCAGTTTATCTAGTAAGGTTGATCTACTTGATGTAACGATTGAAGCACAACCAATTGAAGAAATTATTGTTGGCCTCTACAAGGAGTTTCAAATATGAAGCCATATGTATCAGTACTAAAACTACGATTATTGAACGGAATGCAATATCGTTCAGCAGCATTGGCTGGGGTAGCAACACAGTTTTTCTGGGGATTTATGTACATCATGATCTTTGAAGCTTTTTATAGTGAAACAGTACATTCTCAACCACTCTCCTTAAAAGAAATCATTACATACTTATGGTTACAACAATCCTTTTTAGCTTTCATCATGCTGTGGTTTCGTGATAATGAGCTTTTTGATTTAATTACAACTGGGAATATCGCATATGAGCTCTGTAGACCATGCGAAATCTACGGATTTTGGTATTCAAAGCTTTTAGCACAACGCTTGTCGAGTGCAATTCTAAGGTGTTTCCCAATCCTACTTGTTGCATACCTTTTACCTCAACCTTATAAAATGACGTTACCACCAAGTGTCTTAACCTTTGTGTTATTTTTATTTGCCCTTATATTTGGCTTACTTCTTCTAGTTTCGATTTCAATGTTCATTTATATTTCAGTATTTCTGACAATGTCACCTATAGGCTCTTTACTACTGTTTGGTGTGATTGGAGAATTTTTCTCTGGTTTAACAATTCCGATTCCACTAATGCCAGCTTGGCTTCAGACCGTTGCTTATTTCCTTCCATTTCGATGGACAGCTGATTTCCCGTTTAGGGTTTACTCTGGGAATATTCCTCAAAATGAGGCTCTGATTGGTATAGTAATACAAATTATTTGGTTAGTTTTACTAGTTTGGCTAGGTAGAATCGCTTTTAATAAAGCCTTACGAAAAGTCGTGGTCCAAGGAGGTTGATACTATGGGACTATATTTTAAATATCTTCTGATTCTCTTTAAATCACAAATGGAATACCGCACATCATTTTGGCTTTTAACAATTGGCCAGTTTTTAATCCCGTTCTCGATGTTTGCAGGTCTTTATTTTTTATTTGAACGTTTTGGACAAATTAAAGGATGGACTTTCTATGAGGTTGCACTTTGTTTTGCGATTATCCATATGGCTTTTGCTTTAAGTGAATGTTTTGCTCGAGGATTTGACTCTTTCTCTAGTCTAGTAGCTAGCGGTAGCTTTGATCGAGTACTTGTTCGTCCTAGAAGTACAATTGTTCAAGTTATGGGTTCTAAATTCGAGTTTACTAGAATTGGTAGATTGCTTCAGAGTTTAATTGTTTTGATTTGGGCATTAAATAATCTCTCCATCGAATGGAGCAGTATGAAAGTAGTAACGATTATTTTGATGATCATTAGCGGGGTCTTTATTTTTACAGGAATCTTTATCCTTGCTGCAACGATGTGTTTTTGGACAATCCAAGGTCTCGAAGTAGTCAATATTTTTACAGATGGTGGAAGAGAGATGGCACAGTATCCGTTAAATATTTATCAGAAATGGGTAACTAAATTCTTTACTTTTGTTATTCCTTTCGGTTGTGTCAATTACTTACCACTAATGTACATTCTAGATAAAACGGAGGGGAAAGCGTATCTGTATATGTTATCGCCAGTATTGGGGATTATTTTTATTATACCTTGTTTACTAGTTTGGAAAATTGGGGTGAGGCATTATCGATCGACAGGTTCGTAAAACTTTAAAGACGCAATCCAGTTATGGCGATTGCGTTTTTATATAGAAGAAATGGAGCTAAGTAGGATAATAGAAATTTTGTATTAGTCTATATGTAATAAATCAATATTGAAGTTGAAATAGTTAAACATAAACTAACATTAATTAAAAATCTTGTGAGATTTCTATCTATCCAACTAGCATAACTAAAGATCAAAGTTGATAACGCGAGGATAATTTGATACCAAATAGAAATAGTAAAGCCACTTTCTTTAATCAAAAAAATGTTTCCAGTTATAATGCAAGGGATCCAAATTAAAAAGAAAAATTTTTGAAATCGTGTCAGTGGTTTCATTGGCATCTTCCTTTCTTCCTTTATTAAAATATGGTCTTGCTGTAAACCTAACTCTAGATATATTTAATGTTAGCAGAAAAATATACGACTTTATTTAAACAAAAATGAACTATAAGTGAATATTTTAGTTTTCTTATCGTGTCTTAACTAATTTGAAAGGAATGAAAAGAAGTCTTACTCTGATAAAAACAGGATGTTATTAAGAGTTCCCATATTCTTCTTACTTTTGAAGAAGTTTTTGTTCCTACTTTGTTAAAATAAAATAGATAATAAAGGAGGAGCATTATGGGATTAAAACGAAAAAATAAAAGAAAATCCACTCAACCACACACAAAAGTAATCGGTTTTGGAATGGGTAAGACGTTAGCTAAAATTGAAAAAGCAATTCGAATTTTAGAAAAGAAATAATATATAAATGAATTAAAAGGATTAAAAAAACAATGAAAAAACAAATTAAAGTAGTTGGAGCTGTCATACGAAACGATCAAAATCAAATACTATGTGCTTTACGTTCACCGGAAATGAGCATGCCAAATAGCTGGGAATTTCCTGGTGGAAAAATAGAGAAGAATGAGAAACCTGAAGAGGCGTTGGTTCGTGAAATACAAGAAGAATTAGGATGTGAAATATCTGTAACCGAACTAGTTCATGATGTAATTCATGAGTATCCAAATATAATTGTAAATTTGATAACTTACGAAGCCAAGATTATAAGCGGTAAGCCAGTAGCTAATGAGCATGCGAAGATAGAATGGAAAGAAATCTCTGAGTTAAAAGAACTTGAATGGGCCCTAGCTGACCTTCCTACGGTTGACAAATTGATTAGATAAAATATCAATTACTAGATGTCGAACGAATGATAAAAAAAATATTTCTTTGGAAATTGAATTTATTTCCAGATCCAATATAATTATAAATAGCAACTATAGTGTACATACTAGATGAGTTAAGGAAAATTCTTGTAAAACATAGGAGGAAACTATGGGAAGATTAGTTCATTTCGAAATTCATGTTGATAACATGGAACGTGCAAAGAAGTTTTATGGAGAGGTATTTGGTTGGACGTTTCAAGATTGGAGTGAATATGCAGGAATGCCATACTTTGGTGCAGTGACAGGTAATGAGGACGAAATGGGAATTAACGGTGCCTTAATGCAACGCCAAAGTGCTCCTCCTGAAGCAAACCAACCATTAAATGGATATGCATGTACCATGGGAGTAGAAAATTACGACGCTACGGAAGCTAAAATTGTTGAAAATGGTGGCAAAGTAGCAATGCCTAAATATGCACTGCCTGGAATGGCATGGCAAGGATACTTCAAGGACACTGAAGGTAATATTTTTGGAATTCATCAACCTGATGCTAATGCAAAGTAATTGTTTATGGGTTTGATGAATAATTCAAGAGTTTGATTTGAACTATAATTTATTTAACTTACAGCAACAAAAGTCAACTGTCGGCAGTTGACTTTTTATTTTTAAATTCTTAAATTTTGGTAACAATTGGGAATAATAAATAGCAGATTCTATTAATATTGTTAAAACACAAAATTGCCATATTACCCTTCTTATTTAGGATATTTTTCATGATATTCTTAAATTGAAATTGCATTGCCTCATATTAATAACAAGTAAAAGGATAATCCGATGAAAAAACTAATTTTAATTACGGTGTTAATCGTCATTCTTATTTCAAGTGGGTATCTATTCTCAAAAACCAACACATTCAAAAATTACACTAATAATATAAGTGATTCACTAAAACTAAAAAAAGAAAATGCTTATCTTAAAGAAAAAATGAGCAATGAAACATCTTTAAAAGCAAATATAACTGAATTTACTATCGAAAATAAAGAATTGAAAATGCTAAAAGAAAGATTAAATAAAGAAAGTCAAAAATACAAAACTGATTTAGCGGTCATCACAGAAAGAGATTTCGATACTTGGAACAGCTTTGTTGAAATTAACAAGGGCTCCAAAAATGGTGTGAAAATAAATACAAATGTAATCACATCTCAAGGCTTAGTAGGTAAAGTAATCGAAGTCTCAGAGAATAGTTCAAAAGTAGAATTATTAAGTGCGGTGAAATATAACTCATATATTTCAGTCCAACCAAAAAATAATCATCAATTACAAGGTCTAATTAAAGGAGCAGATGAGAAAACTGGCTATTTTAAAATGACTCTTTTCAATGTAAATGATAAATTAAAAAATGGAGAAATAATTATTACCTCTGGTCTAGGAGGTATCTATTTACCAGGTATCGAGATAGGTAAAGTAAAAGATGTTAAAATTGATAATTTAGGTCTAAATCAAACAGCTTATATCGAACCTTTATATGATTTAAACGACTTAGAGTACGTTATTTTATTGTTAAGTAAGAAATAAAAAGGAAGAACAATTGGAAAAGAGAACAATATTATAGTTGTCCTCTTTTTTAGTACGCCTATCATGGAGTTATTACATTCAAAGTAAAATTACATAGCAAAGTTTATAAAAACGGTATTTTTATTTTAAAACAAATAAATATTTATATTTAAATCAAAAAAGGCTATTTCCCGTTTTTTATAATAACGGAAAAAAATAGCCTTTTTTCTGATTGTTATTGTAAAAACTCGAGAAGCGTTAATAATTCTATTTCATTTAATTAGCTATCTGTGGCTATGATACTACAACTTTTATTTATAATAACTCAAATGATAAAATAGAATATATTTACAAAAATTGAATTCAACTAGGTGGGCTAAAAATGAAAGAAATAATGAAGAAAATAATTGAATTTAGAGATGAACGAGGATGGGCTGCTTATCACAATGAAAAAGATTTAGCAATTTCTATTTCGTTAGAAGCAAATGAACTTTTAGAAAATTTTCAATGGAAAACCAGTGAAGAAGCGGTTGATGAATCCATGCAGAATATAAAAGAAGAGATGGCAGATGTTTTTATCTATTTACTTCAGTTAGCAGATAAGTTGAATATTGACTTGGAAGATGAAGCATTTCAGAAAATGGAGAAGAATGCTTTAAAATATCCTGTGAAAAAATAATACAAAAAAACTTCCAGAATCCAGTATTTATGAGGTAGGTAGAATATTCTATGAGTAAAGTAGATATAAAAACATTTCCTTTTGATAAGTCATCTTTAAATTGTATGAACGATTACTATATTGATTATCCTATAGTCTACTTTCTAAATAATGATGCGTCGGTTTATATTGGTGAAACCGTTGCAGTAAGGAATCGTATGAGAGATCACTTAAATAATCATGAAAGAAAATCATTAACGAAGATGTCTTTAATCATTCATGAAAGGTTCAATCGATCAGCAACATACAATATTGAGACTAAGTTAATTAATTACTTTCTTGCGGATGAACGGTACAAATTGCAAAACAAGAGTCAAACAAGTAGTAGTATAACTCACAATTATTATGAAAAAGATTTTTTTAATGAAGAATTATTTAATAGTATCTGGGATGAACTTTTAAATAGAAATATTGTAGATAATTCGAAAAGTACTATTGAAAATAAGGATTTATTTAAGCTCTCACCTTTTAAAGAATTATCAATTGAACAGTTGGAACTCCAACAGAAGATTATTGAGGTTTGTAAAAACCATATTCTTGATAATGAACCATATATTTTCTTAATTAAAGGGGAAGCAGGGGTCGGAAAAAGTGTTGTGCTAAGTTCAGTGTTTAATAAAATCCAAGAGCTTTCAATGGAAAAATCATCAAATTTAAATAATACAAATAATTATTTATTAGTAAATCATTCAGAGATGTTGAAAACATATAAGAAAATTGCCGGTAAGGTGAAAGTACTCACCAAGAAAAATTTTGAAAAGCCAACATCTTTTATAAATAAAATGAAAAAATCGATGGAAAAAGCAGACATTGTGTTAATAGATGAAGCTCATTTATTATTAACAAAACCCGATCCATATAATAATTTTGTTGAGGTAAATCAGTTAGAAGAAATTATTAAACATAGCAAAATTGTAATCGCCGTGTATGATGATAAACAAGTATTAAAGATGAAGAGCTACTGGAATGAAGAAAAAATTCATTCTATTATAAAGGATATCAATTCTGAACCAACTTTTGAACTAACTAACCAATTCCGAATCAAGGCAAGTATTGCAATGGTCGATTGGATTGATAATTTTGTTGAAAAGAAGATTACTGAAATACCAAGTGACCCTAAATATGATTTTAGAATATTTGATTCAGCTACTAAAATGTATGAAGAAATTCAAGAGATGAATAACAAGTTTGGTTTAGCCAGAATTGTATCAACTTTCGACTACATACATAAGAAAGACAATCAAAAGTATTATATAGAAGAGGACGATTTTAAACTCCCTTGGAATAGGGATTATGGGAATTATACTTGGGCAGAAGAAGCAGACACAATTAGAGAAGTAGGGTCTATTTATACAATTCAAGGTTTTGATTTAAACTATGTTGGTGTAATTTTAGGTCCATCAGTTTCTTATGATGATCAAACGGGTGAATTGAAAATTCTTACGGAAAATTATAAGGATACTGAGGCTTTTAGGGGAAAAGATGAGTTTGAAGATAGTGAGAGTATAAAGGAAAAGATTATTTTAAATTCACTTAATGTTCTTATGAAGAGAGGGATACGTGGGTTGTATGTTTATGCTAGTGATTTAAAATTGAGAAATAGGTTGTTGAAACTTCAAAAGGTAAATTAATTTCAAAAAGCATTGTAAAAGCATAAAGATATATTTTTAAAAGTAAAATGCAATAAATGAACAAAGAGACTTAATTTTGAGTCTCTTTTTCATTTCTAGTAAATTGTAAAAAACAATAATTTGAGAACACAAATATTAAGAAAGAATTAACATAAGTATGAAAAAGTAAATTAAGAATAAGTAATTAAATGTATAAAGTTGCATCTTATTATATAACATAAAAAATAATAAAGTGGAAGTTGCTTAGGAGGAAGCGCTTTGAATAATTTTATTGTTATGCAAGGACGCACTTATCAGGAAGAAAAGGAACTAGGGATAATTTGGTCTCCTCAACAAGATAAAGGAAGCAATTTACCACATTCATGGCAACGAATGATGGAAGTAAATAAAGGTGATCGGATATTTCATTACGTAAAAGGGAATATCGTTGCTATCAGTGTTGCTTTAGAAGAATGTATAAAAGCTAGTAAACCCCTTATAATGCAAGGTCATATTCAATGGAATGACGAGGGGTATTTAGTAAATTTAAAATATCATGAATTAGATGTACCTATAAATGTAAATGTGCGAGAAAATTTTAATGATATTTCTCCGCTTTTACCTATTAAGTATTCAGCATTTCAGCAAGATGGAAGTGGAAATCAAGGATATTTATACCCATGTAACGAAGAATTGTCGATAAAATTGCTAGAACTAATTAGTGAACTAAATATTTATCAAATAAATGAAGAGCAATTAGAATTATCCATAGATCCAGTAAGAAGAACTGAAAACGATACGTTAATCCATGTTATAGCAGAGACAGAATTAGAAGCAAAAGCTAAACTTAGATTGGGTCAACAAAAGTTTAGAAAAGACACATTAGAACTGTGGAAATATAAATGTGCATTATGTGATATAAATTTATCAGAATTACTTAGAGCAAGCCATTCGAAACCTTGGAAAGATAGCACTAATGGTGAACGTTTAGATCAATACAACGGCGTTTTGCTCTGTTGTAATCATGATGCTCTTTATGATAAAGGATTAATAACGTTCGATGGCAAAGGGAGTTTACACATTTCTTCAAAAATTTGTGCTGAAAATTATATGACATATGGGCTAGACAAAAGGGCTAATATACAAATGCATTCCGAAAATAAAGAGTATTTCAATTGGCATAAGAAGTTTATTTATAAATATTAAAAAGTACTCATTTCAAGCTTTAGGTATATATTTATTTGAGAAATCTTCACAAATGATCCTCTTCAGCTATATTAATATTAAGGTAAATAAGATAATGCAAAAAGAACCTACTCAATTTCTTGAGTAGGTTCTTTTGTATACTAAATACAGAAAATGTAAATTGTAATGACAAAATTCATAGTATTTAACATCCATTTAAGCTAGAATCCAAATTAGAAATATATAAAAACTGTAATGATAGGGGATCATATGGTGAATTTTATTCAAAAACTAGAAGAATCTTTACATAAGGGGTTTATAGATCAAAAACATAATTACAATGGAAGTTTTGCTCCAAAATTACTAGTCAATAATACTAAAAAAAACGAAAATGTATTATCTACTATATTAGAAGAACTAGACAATTGTAAGTCTTTTTATTTTTCAGTAGCATTTATTACTGAAAGTGGACTTGCTATGCTTAAGTCCCATTTACTTGACCTTAACCGTAAAGGTGTGAGTGGTCGAATTTTAACTTCAACCTATTTAAGTTTTAATCAACCTAAAATTTTTAAAGAGTTAATGAAGATTACAAATGTAGAAGTTCGATTAACAATTTTAGAGGGGTTTCATTCAAAAGGGTATATCTTTAATAATGAGACTCATTATTCACTAATTGTTGGGAGTTCTAACATTACAGCAAATGCCTTAAAGGTGAATTATGAATGGAATATTAAGCTTACTTCACATGAAGATGGTGAAATTGTTCGTCACTTTAAAGAGCAATTTGACGATGTATGGGAAAAAGCTCAACCATTAAACCATGCGTGGATTGAAAATTATGAAACTGCTTATAATCAGTTAGTAGAGAATAAAGTAATAGATCGAATCTCAGATTTCCCAGTATCATATCAAACTAATCCAATAGAAGAAGCATTAAAAATTGTACCAAATAAAATGCAACAAGCAGCACTGGCAGAAATTCAAGCAGTTCGTGAATCAGGGAAAGATAAAGGATTAATTATTTCAGCAACAGGTACAGGGAAAACTTATCTTTCAGCATTTGATGTTAGAGGTTATACGCCGAAACGAATGTTGTTTATCGTTCATCGTGAGCAAATTCTACAGAAAGCTAAATCAGATTATATAAAAGTACTGGGTAGAATCGAAGAGGATTTTGGTATTTTATCAGGTACAAATAAACAAAAAGATGCTAAATATTTATTTGCTACAATTCAATCAATTTCTAAGGATGATACATTACAACAATTTGATCCTGAAGAATTTGATTATATTTTAATCGATGAGGTTCATAAAGCAGGAGCTCAATCTTATCAAAAAGTGATCAATTATTTTAAACCAAAGTTTTTAATGGGAATGACTGCAACTCCTGAGCGAACTGATGATTTTAATATTTATGAACTATTCGATTACAACATCGCTTATGAAATTCGTCTACAAGAAGCGCTTGAGGAAGACATGCTTTGTCCTTTCCATTACTTTGGAGTGACTGATCTTGAGTTCGATGGAGAAACAATAGATGATGCTACAATATTATCAAAATTAGTAACAGATGAACGTGTTAACCATTTAATTGATAAAATCGAGTATTATGGTTATTCAGGTGATAAAGTAAAAGGACTGATTTTCTGTAGTAGAAAAGAAGAGGCTGAAAAGTTATCAATTGCATTGAACCAAAAAGGTTATTATACTTTTGCTTTAACAGGGGATCATTCTCAAGAAGAAAGAGCTAGAAAAGTAGAACTATTAGAGAATGGAAACTTGGATTATATAATTACTGTTGATATTTTTAATGAAGGTATCGATATTCCATGTGTTAATCAAGTAGTAATGCTAAGACAAACACAATCCAGCATTATTTTTATTCAACAACTTGGTCGAGGATTACGTAAACATGGTTCAAAAGATTTTGTTACGATAATAGACTTTATAGGTAACTACAGAAATAATTATTTAATTCCGATCGCACTTTCAGGAGACAAATCTCTAAATAAAGATAGCATTCGAAGAAATATGAAGGATACAAGTTATATTAAAGGTGTTTCATCTATTAACTTTGAAGAAATAGCTAAGAAGTTAATATTTAGTTCAATAAATAGTAGTAATTTAACAGAGTTGAAAAAACTTAGAGAGGCATTTGTAGAACTTAAAAATCGAATTGGAAGAACTCCATTTTTATATGATTTTATTACTAACAATTCAATTGATCCAAATGTAATCGTAAATAAATATTCGAACTATCAACAATTTTTATTGAAACTTAAAGAAGATGTTCCTTCATTAAACGATTATGAAGATAAGGTTTTAACTTTCCTTTCATTAGAAATATTAAATGGTAAACGTAAGCATGAAATAATTCTTTTGGAGTTACTTTTAAACGATGGGACAGTAAAGATGAACGATTATATCGATCATTTAAAAGAAACTAATTCTCCAATTGATGATTCAACGATAAATTCTGTTAAAAGAATTTTTGATCTGTCATTTTTTACAATATCATTTACAACTAAATATGGTGAAATACCAATTGTAATCTTAGATGAAAATAACAATTTTAGATTTAATGGATCAATTATTGAAAGCTTACAAATTAATGATCATTTTAAGGAAATGGTATGGGATGTTATAAAAACATCTAAAGTAAAGAATTCCAAGTATCAATCAGATGTACCACTAACTTTGTATGAAAAATACACAAGAAAAGACGCATGTAGATTATTAAATTGGGCAAATGACGAAAGTTCAACAATGTATGGTTACAAAACAAAATATAATACTTGTCCAATATTTGTAACATATCATAAACATGAAGAAGTAGAGTCCAGTGTGGCATATGGTGATGAATTTATAAATCAAGAAGTCTTAAATTGGTTTACTAGAAGTAATCGATCATTAGAATCAGAAGAAGTTAAAAAAATAATAAATGCGAAAGAGAATAATATTGATATTCATATCTTTGTGAAAAAGGACAATGATGAAGGTGGAGATTTCTACTATCTTGGAAAAGCACTTCCTGATAAAAACACTGTTCAACAATCGGTTATGTTAGGTAAAGATGAAAAAGAACTTCCAGTTGTCCAGATGAATATGATCATGGAAAACAGTATAGATAGTAAGTTGTACTATTACATTATTAGCGGTGAAAATGAAGAAGAGTAAATACTTTTATTTCCAACGAATATCTGAAAAAATTTCTTCCTTTATTTAAATTGCATAATTTTTACAATATAATATAGTTAAACAAAATGAATAAAGGGATGTAAAAATGAAAAAACAAATTAAAGTAGTTGGTGCGGTAATTCGAAACAATGAAAATCAAATTCTATGTGCTCTTAGATCATCTGAAATGAGTTTACCAAACTTATGGGAATTTCCAGGTGGTAAAATTGAAAAAGGTGAGAAGCCTGAGGAGACTTTAGTTCGAGAAATTAAGGAAGAATTAGGTTGTGAAATAGTGGTTTCAAATTTGGTTGAAGATGTTGTACATGAATATGATGCAATTATTGTAAACTTGTTAACATATGAAGCAGAGATTTCATCTGGTACTCCGGTTGCAAGTGAGCATGCTAAATTGGAGTGGAGAGATGTTTCAGAATTAGAGGAACTAGAATGGGCTCCGGCTGATATTCCTACTGTTGAGAAGTTGATGAATTAAAAGAAATGGCGTTTTCCTATTTTATAGGAACGCCATTTTTTACTATCCTTTAAATGAAATCCAAAACTGTTTTAAGTAATCCTTTTCAATAGCAATTTGTAGTTGATCAAATTCTTTTGATTTACTATCAAGAACTTTTAGTAATGCCTTATTTCGTTCCTCTAACCTTTTAATATCTTGTTCTAACGGCATACGATTAGACTTCTCTGAGTTTTCACCCTTATGGCAGTAAACTAAATTCCATAAGTCGTCAGAAAACATAAAAGACCAGGGAATAACATGATCAACTGATAATTCATTTTCTAATATATGTTCACCACAGTAAAAGCATTTTCGCATTCCATCTTCAAATGATAAATCAATATATTTATGAAACTTTTTTAAAGAGGATCTTCTAATTTTATCTTCATCAATAGCTCTCACTTTTCGGGAGATACGAGGGCTATAATTAAAACCCTCTAATATTTGTGTCCATCTGTAATTAATAAAAGTAAATAGAAAATCGCTATGAATTTTAAGTGATAAAGCATCTTGTTTAGTAAAATATACTTTTCCTTCATCACGGTCTAATTTATAAATTTCGAAAGTATTACTATTAAGATTCATGAATCGCCAACAAACATCTTGTTTTAGAACTTTTATTATTCTTTTAATTGAGACATTATAACTATTAGTTAATCCAATGGAATCAAAGTTTATCTTTTCAAATCTTATTGGTTGAACTGAGCCTCTTTTTATAAAATACTCATTAATTAATAGTTTAGTAATACTAACTATTTCAGGAGGTTTCTTTAAGTTTGCACTCTGAATTAAATCAAAGTATACAATCTGATTCCAATAATATTTTAAGCAAAGCTCTGCAATATCTTTAAATTCAAATACAACTAAATCGTTGTCGTAATCATCACTAACATCTAATGATAATTCAACTAATGCTTTCCCCCAAACCATTTTATATGTATTATCAAAACTACAATTTAATATTAAGTTATGCATTTGATTTATATAATCATTCATTTTATCACCACTAATATAAAGTTGTTACAGTCATAAGACACAATTACTGTTTAGATAATTTTCATTAATATTAAAAATAATGAAATAATTTTAAACAGATATATATTATACTAATTATGTGGAAAAGGAGAGTTCTTTATGACTATAAAATATTATAACAAATTAGTGAGAGATAAAATTCCAGCCGTTATTACTAAATCAGCAAGTGTATATGAGACAGAAGTCCTAGGTGAAGAAGAATATATACAAAAACTAAACGAAAAGTTAAATGAAGAACTCGATGAGTTTTACAATTCAACACCTGAAGAGACTGTTGGAGAAATTGCTGATATTTTGGAAGTACTTTATGCTTTAGCTGAAACGAAAGGTATTTCTATTGAGGAAATTGAAAAAGTTCGACTTCAAAAGAAGGAAGAGCGTGGTGGGTTTAAAGAAAGAATTCTATTGAAACATGTTGTAGAAAGTAAATGACAAATTAGTTATTTTTGATAATAAGAAATGTTTATTTCTTTATTAAACAGGGGGAGAAACTTTGACTAAATGGTGGATGGTACGTGCAGGAGATAATAACGAGTTGATTCCAATTTGGAAGCAGAAAAATGAAGTTTCCAAATGTTGGGCTAAAAAAATTGCTTGGAGTACATCCAAATGTAGGCAATTACTCCCTTTCTATCCATTGGGGGATTTACATCACAAGCAAAAGAGGTAGCAAGACAAGATAACGTTAAGTTACTCAAACCTAGAAGAATTAGTACATTTAATAGTTTATTGGTATGAAAAAATGCCTAATGAAACACGATCGTTATTCCATTCCAAAAGATATATGTATCTGAGAAAAATAGGTAATTATAATACCCATTCAATTTTCTGACCATCCAATCATGTAGGAAAGTGCGAAAAAATGGTCGTGTGAAAAAATTTTAGAATTAATATAAATTGTAAAAAGACAATTAGGTAGTCTTATAATACAAAAAGAGAATAACGATTCATGGTTATTCTCCTTTTATCATCTCTGACCTTAATCAGTTGACCTAATTTCAACCCAAACTATTTCTTTTGATACAAAACTATATACTACTTTGAAGAATATTTTCTGTTTTTTATCATAGTAACTATGATACTTAAGGTCTTGTTCTCTATCTTCCCAAGCTTCTTTGTAATTGTTCTTAAGTAATTCAGTAATATCACTGATATACTTTAAATTTGACTTACCATTTATAATTACCTTGTTTTCACTATAAAAGCCAAATAAATAATTTACTTGATTTTTATTATTTATATCGATTACTAAATTCTCAAAGCAATATTTTGCATTCTCTTCTGAAAACCGATTACTTTTAACATACCTACTTAGATCTAAATCGTTGATATTATCAAATATTTTTATATTATTTATTGTAATCGAATTTAAAGATGTGCTTTTTAGATTTTTTTCACTACTACATCCCCATAAAATAAAGATACAACTTAGAGCAATAAATATAAATAACTTTTTCATCTTCCACCTCGATACCTTTCACAAGAGGTTTAGCAAGGAGAATCCATATTAACCTCTACACTGAGTTTTATATAGAGATATGACCACTTCAGGCTAACTTTCAATAAATCTATAAAAAAATTTCTCATTTAGTGTCACTATAAAATAATATTAACAGAGTATAATTTATAATTTTTACTAAAATATTACAAAAATATGAAAGTTTTACCATTTTTATAAAATGCGAATAAGCGAAGACCTATTCGATTTTTGATTAGAGTTATTAAATTTAGTAAATACATCCTGAACAAATCTGGTTAATTTTTACCAAAATAACCAGATTTTCTATGTTAAAATGATATAGGATTAAGATAAATATGAAAATACACCTTTGTTTCTTAGCAAACTATTAAACGTATTTATTTAGTAGAAATATTATAAATTAGATTGCATTTGTAACAAAAAAATAGATGGGAGTTATTAAAAATGAAAAAACTAGTTATTGGTTTTCTTTCAATTGGACTTATTCAAAGTTATTCAATTATTTCAACTGATGATGCTAGTGCAGCTGTAAAAACATTTAAAAACTGTACTGAATTGAACAAAGTATACAAGGGTGGAGTTGCCCGTAGTGCATCCGTTAAAAATAAAGGTGGTAAAACTAAATATAAACCGTATGCATCAAAAGCTCTATATGACGCTAATAAAAAAATGGATCGAGATAAAGATTTAATAGCGTGTGAAAGATAAGCTTAAGAAGTAAAAAATGTTGGTTCTCAAGAAGGAACTAGCTATCTCAGACTGTTGGCGAACCAGATTTTCAAGGAGTTTGTCTACAGTGACCAATACTATTTTAAAGTATTAATGCAGTCTTCAAATTTTTGAAGACTGTATTTTTTATTTCTGAAATCTTCAATTTATTATCACATTTATAATGAATTTAATAGAACTTACTATGTTAATCTTTTCACAAGTTAGTAAAATTTTACTTAGGAGTGAGACTTTTGGATAAAAGCTGCTATTTACTAAAACTAGAATTAAATTGTAAAAATCACATGATACTTGCTATAAGAGAAGAAATAAAAAGAGCTACTAGTTTAATTGGATATATGATGTTAGAAGACGTTAATCATCCAGGTACACCTAATGATTTTAAAGATTTACATCCTGTTTTCTTGAAGGACTGGGATGATGATAGAAATCTAATCTTTGTGAGAGTATATACTTTTGATAATTTAACAGAAGAAAAACAAGATGCATTATTAGAACTTGCGGAAACTTTTATTGAGTTTAAACCGAGTGCAAATCATAAAGTAAATTTTTATGTATCAAAAGAGGTTTCTAAGCTATTTGATAAGTGTTGGGAAGAAGATATGAATATGATTCCTGTTTATCAATGGTTAATCGATGATGATAGTGAAATTCCAATTAGTTTAGCAAACTTAAAAATGGATTCATTAAATCATCTATCACAAGATGAATAAATAAGAACTGAATGATGTGAGAGAGAGACATTTAAAAAGTACACTAAAAAGTTCGTGAAAAAAATATGCGAAGCCTTCTCTATTTCTTGTAGTCAAAGGTAATGGAATACCTACATTTCGTAAAAGTTTGGGAGAATAAAAAAATGATAATAAAAATCTTAGTTTTAATTTTATTACTAATTCTAGGGAATCTATTATTTAAACTGATCCCCTGGAAGTATATTACTGTACTATTTGGAATTATTGTATTGCTATTAGTAGGTTTTTTCATTGTTGAGCGTACTTCTATTTTAGTAAAAAATAGACTACTAGAAAGTACTTCACTAAAAAGTGAAGGATTGAATGAAATTAAGATTGGTAAACAAGTTACACCGGAACTATTGGTAGATCTAAAAAGTAAATATGGAAGAACAGTTAAACACACAGATATTGTAGTAATACTTCCTGTTGAAAATGATAGAAACTATCAATTTAAGAAACTCTATATTGGAACTAAAAACATTAAAATTAATAGTATTGTTTCTGAAGATCCTAAATTAAAAACGAATAAAGGTATTGGAATAGGAAGCGATGTATCTACTATTAAAAGTAAATACGGTAATAACTACATTCGCTCGATTGATGAAATAGGTGATATGATAACGTATCTTGATAAAGAGAGAAATGTTAAATTGACTTTCATTATATATAAAGAGAAAGTATTACAAACTATTCTAACTAAGTATTAAGTTAAGGAGATAAATTAGGAGCATTTCGATTTTTATTATTTTTTAGTTCTTTTTTCACTATTTTCTTTAGTTATTGGTTTATAGATCTAAGTTATTAAAGAAAGTTTAATAGTTTGATAAGTGATGATCATAAAAAATTCTAGGAGTTGCATTATTTTCACTAGTTCTAGTATGAGCAAACAAGTAAATATAAGAGTTGAGCTGAAATAAATGGTGCCCTTTTTTAATATCCAATACAGTCTTTTAAGGACTGTAATTTTTTTTCTTAAATCTTCAAATTTTTATCACATATTAAATGATTTTAATATGACCTTGTATGTTAATATTTTCACAAGGAAGTAAAATTTACTAAAATTTTACTTGATTTTTATTAATAAGGAGGGAAAAGCATAGTTTCTTAAGGAATTGAAATGGAAATTGAAATTGCTAAACATGGAGGAGAAGAAATTGAGAAAAGCTAAAAATTTCATTATTCTAGTATTTACATTTTTTTCATTATTTCTATTAGGAGCAAATCAATCAAGTGCTGCAAAAAAAGTTGTCACTGTAACAAGTAAATATAAGAGTGCAGCGGGTATAACTGTAGCAACTCATTTATCTACGACTACTTTTTCATATGATGGTTCTAAATTATTCTCACCTAAGGCAGTAGACACAGATTATTGGACTGCACCACTTAATGGTGTAAGTAGTAGTAGTTCGAAATGGGATTGGTATAATACTTCATCTGGTAGGTCAAATAGTCTGGTTAAATTTTATTTTGGAATCCCAACACCATGGGGTGCAGTCGGTAGTAACTATTCTAGCCGAATCTACACAGAAGTTTTTAGTAACGGTAGTTTTAAATATTAAAAAGTTTAGGGGAATAGTATAAAAATGATAGGAATTGAATCAAAGAATTTAATTTTTGAATTCCCTAATAAGAATATTTTTAGAGGGATGAGTTTTTGTGCTCATTCCTCTAGTATTACATATTTAGTAGGGGAAAATGGAGTTGGTAAAACTACTTGGATCAAGTTGGCCACTGGCAGATTAATACCTAATGGCGGTTCTATTTTATTTGATGGAAAACAGTTTTGTTCTATACGTGATCAAATTTCAGTTGTATTAGACGAGCCACCAATTTATGGAAATTTGAATGGATATGAAAATCTGATTGCACTTTCGGGGATAAGAAAGCTGGATGAAGAGTTGAAACTAGAATTAGAGCAAAAATTTCAATTAGATCGTTATCTAATGAAAAAAAAGGCTCATTATTTTTCTTTAGGTCAAAGACATCGTTTAGCCGTTGCGATAGCTTTAGTAAGAAATCCTAAGTTCTTAATCTTAGATGAACCAACAATCGGACTGGATCCTTTTTCATGGGATTTAATTAAAACTCAACTTCAACATTTGGCAAAAAATGGTGTAACCATTATATTAACAGGTCATGATTTTGAACAAATTAGCAAAATTGCAGATAAAATAGTTATCTTAAAAAAAGGAAAAATAATTTATGAAGATAGTGGATCGAATTTTAATTCAACTACAAATAAGCATTTAGAATTATTAGTTGATAAAGTTGATCTTGTTATAGATCTGTTTCCACTAATCGAAAAAAAGATAATGGATAACAAACTATTTTTGAGAATACCTCTAGTTGATGAAAATAGTACTAGTTTAATTTTAAAAGAAATTCACAATCTTAATGTAAGTATTTATGATTTAAAAATTATTTCACCATCACCAAAAGAGATTTATATGCAAATTATTCAAGAAAGTAAGAATGATTAAGGAGTAAATAGTTGATGTTAAATAACGTTTTAATTGATGTTAGAATCTTTAAAAAAAATAAGACAATCTGGTTATTATTATCAATTCTTTTATTGTTAATAATTTATAGTATGATTTATTCCTATAATATCGTTGAACGTTTGGATTTACAGATAAATAATGCCATTTCAAATAATGGTAATGAGGAAATCGATATTTCTCAACCATTAAATCAGTTAAATGAATTTAAAAAAGGGATTCAACCGATTGGGCTAATAAATAATAATTTAATACTGATAACGATGGTTGGATCAATTATTTTTGGAATAATAGGATCGATTATAGTTGGATATGAGTTTAAACATAAGACAATGCAGATTCGAGCAAGTCACTTTGGCTGGTCTCAAACAATAACAGGTAAAATAATTTTTCTATTCTTATTATCAGTATTGGTAGTGTTATTTGTAGTAATTGTAAGTTATTTAGAAGGTAAATTCGCCATATTTTGGGCTAACAATAATTTTCATCATACTGAGAATCTTAAAGCAGATTTGAATAATATAAATATATTTTATCAATTAATAACAACGGTTTGTTCACTCAATTTTTATGGAATACTTGGTTTATTGTTTTCTCTCATTACTAGAAGTACGTTAATTGGAGGAGTCATCACTTTTTCCGTTCCATATTTAGAACAATTTTTTTCAAGTCTTTCAATCGAAAATTTTTTTCCAGTTTCATGGATCGGAAGACTATTAAAACATAATTTTCTGTTATTGGAAAATTCGTTTGTAAGCCCAACTCAAATGACAAATTCAGAACTCTCTCCAATAGTAGCATTTTTTTTGATTATATCATTGAATTTATTATTATCATTAATGTGTATTTACTTTTCAAAAAGACAAAGAATATAAAAGGGGGATTAAATGAGAAATAAATTATTTAAAATCGTTTTATTTAGTATATTAATTATCATAATGTTTGTTTTTACAGTTAATAAATTCTTTAAACCAGTTTCTAATACAATTGAAATAGAAACTAAAAATACTAGTGAATAATAGCTTCATTGAAAAGAAGACCGTTAGTCTTATATGCATCAGACAAGAAATCTAAGATAAAATATTTGAAGGTATCAAAATCCTCCTTTGTAAGTTTTATTAATAAGGGGGTATTTTTTATTTCCTTTATTTTTACATTTAAAAAATCCGGCCCAATAAATGAACCAGATTTCTCAAGACTGCTTAATCTCCAATCTACGCGCAACCAACGACAAAATATAATTAACTATAAAATACATCAATGAAACCATCACCATAACAGGGATCACATAAGATTCCTTCTGCGCATAAATAATTTGTCCATTATGCAATAAATCCGGCAACGCAATCACAACCGCTAAACACGTATCTTTCAGTAAAGAAATAAACTGACTAACAAGTGGAGGAACCATTCGTCTCAATGCTTGAGGCAAGACTATGTAACGTAATGTTTGGGTATAATTCAAACCAGACGCACGTGCTGCTTCAATCTGTCCTTTTTCAATCGAGTTTAATCCACTTCGAATAATTTCTGATATCATAGCTGATTCAAAAACCGTTAATGCTGCAATTGCGGCTGTTGTTATTTTCATTTCAATCCCGATTTCAGGTAGGGCAAAATACGTAAAGAAAATAATCAGTAGCAAAGGCAGATTCCGAATGATCTCAACAATCGCGGTTAGTAATTGAGTAACAACAGGAATCTTCGTATATCTAAGCGTACCAATAAGTCCACCAATAATAAAACTTAGTACAATTGAAATGGCAGCGACTTTAAGAGTGACCCAAAATCCTTCTAGTAAAAATTTTATATGATCAAGTGTATATACATCAGCGAACGGCTGCAGAAAATCCATCTATGCACCTCCTTAATTACTTCTCGCTAAGCGTTTTTCTAAATAGCCAACACCAATACTTAAAGGAATCGTTAAGACTAAGTAAAATAAGGCTACAAAAATATAAGTATCAAACGTTACGTATGTCATTGCAGATATTAGATCACCTTGGTACATTAAATCTCCACCAGCTACGACTGCTAATAATGATGAATTTTTTACTAAATTTAGAAATTGGTTGCCAAGAGGAGGGATGACGATTTTTATCGCCTGGGGAAGTATAATTAATCTCATTGCCTGTCCGTAACACAAACCTGTCGAGCGAGCAGCTTCCATTTGTCCTTTTGGAACAGAGAGGATACCGGCACGGATTGCTTCGGAAATGAAGGCTGCTGTATAGATGGTCAATCCGATTGTTCCTGCAACCATTCCACTAAAACTTCCAGCTAAGTAAGTAAAAAACACGACCACTAGTACAGGGATATTGCGGATAAATTCCACATAAATCGAACCTAACCAGTTAAGTGGTTTAATTGGAGCAATTCGCATAACCGCAATAATAGTTCCTAAAATAAAGCTACATAGTAATGCAATTAAACTAGTTAAAACGGTTACTCTTAATCCTTCTAAAAAATACTCCATATGATCCGTTAGTATCGAGAAATCAATCAAAGGATTTCCTCCTAATGATTAGGAAAAGCAGGCCCGTAAAATGACGGACTCTGCAGCTCCCAACATCAATAATTATTTTTTAATCCATTTATTCTTAATTTCATCGTATTTACCTGAATCTTTAAGGCTTTTTAATGCTTTATTTAACGCATCGACAAGATCTTTATTGCCTTTTTTAACAGCAATTCCATAAGGCTCTTGCGTAAAAGTTCCACCTACTAATTCAAATGAAGGATCTTCTTCTTTCATACCGTAAAGGATTGAATCATCAGTAGTTAAGGCATCACCTTTACCAGCTTTTAATGCTGTAAAAGCTTCAGCATAGTTTTCGAATTCAAGTACAGTTGTGTCAGGAGCTTTCTGACGAATATTTACTGCAGAAGTAGACCCTTTAACAGCAAGCACTTTTGTCCCTTTTTTCAAGTCAGCAAGTCCATGAACTTTACTGCCTTTTTTAACAAGTAAAGATTGTCCGGCATTAAAGTAAACATCAGTAAAATCAACTTCTTTTTTACGTTCTTCATTAATGGTCATTGTTGCAACTACCGCATCAACTTTGCCATTATTTAAGAGACCAACCCTAGTTTTTGACGTAACCTCTATGTACTCAGGTTTAACATCATCGCCAAACATTTCTTTTGCCAGTGCTTTCGAAAGGTCAATATCAAATCCTTCTACTTTACCTGTTGAAGGGTTTTTCAATCCAAATAAACGAGTGTCATATTTTACACCAAATACGATTTTCTTATCATCCTTAATACGTGCAAGAGCATCTTTGCTTTTCGAATCATCCTTACCACCACAACCCGCAAGAACTAAGGCGGCCGTTGTTGAAACTAACGCCATCTTCATGAATTTTTTTAGAAACATTCCATTACCTCCTATTAATGATTTAATATACGGCTAAGAAATAAGCGAGCCCGTTCTTCACGCGGATTCGCATAAAACTCAGCCGGAGTTGCTTCTTCTAATATGCGACCCTCGTCCATAAAGACGATACGGTCGGCAACCTCTCTGGCAAATCCCATCTCATGGGTCACAACAACCATCGTCATGCCTTCCCTAGCAAGAGTCTTCATAACATCTAGCACTTCACCAATCATTTCAGGATCAAGTGCTGAAGTAGGTTCATCAAAAAGCATAATATCCGGTTTCATTGCAAGCCCGCGAGCAATCGCTACACGTTGTTGCTGACCACCAGAAAGCTGGGAAGGATAAGATTTCGCCTTCTCTAAAATTCCTACCTTTTCAAGAAAATGCTTGGCTGTTTCATCAGCCTCTTCTCTAGATTGACCCAACGCTTTCATTGGAGCGAGAGTGATATTTTCAAGCACAGTTTTGTGCGGATACAAATAAAAATGCTGAAAAACCATTCCAATATTGCGTCTTAACTTATTGAGATCCGTTTTCTTATCCCCAACAGAAATACCACTAACAGTAAGTGTCCCGTCATAAATTGACTCTAGATGATTGATACAACGCAACAAAGTACTCTTACCAGAACCCGACGGCCCAATCACAACAACAACTTCACCCTTATTGATTGTGAGATTAATATCTTTCAAGACTTGAAAATCGCCATAAAACTTATTTACATGTTTAAATTCAATCATTCCTGACCTCCTGTACAATTTTATTGATTATGTAAAATGGAGAATTTTGGGAATCAATATTTTATGTGTATGCTTGTTTACATTTCGATATCACGTAAAATTAATTTTTAGTCTTTTAGGACGAGTACTTGTGTACTAGATAAAAAAATAAAGAAAAACTAATCAAACCAAAAACCGGAAGCACTATAGAAGTGTTTCCGGCATTTGTTTACTAAAATTTATAATAAAATAGTAAACTGATTTAATCGAACTAATAGTAAAAATAGACTAGTATTTTTTAACCATCATTTTAACAAATTAAATATGTTAAAATTAAAATTAGATTAAGTTACATATAAAATACATCTTATTAATCTTACTAAATAAACGGAGGAATCCATGGAAAACCGAGAACGTTTCTATAAACTAATGAAACTACTAGAAAGTAAAACAGATATTGATCGTGAATTTACTTTTGATGAAATAAAAAAGAGATTAGCAGCAGGAGAAGAGGACTTTTCTTATAGTAAAAATACATTTTTAAAAGATATATCAGTATTAGTGGATGTTGGTTTTGATGTAATTGAAAACGCTTCAGATGGTAAGGCAACTACATATAGTCACCAAGAAAGACTATTTGAATTACATGAACTCCGTTTATTAGTAGATGCTGTTACAGCTTCAAGATTTTTAAACAAACAAGAAACCAAAAAGATCATAGATAAATTAAAAAAACTTACAAGTGAACACGAAGCCCAAAAGCTTCACAATGGCATTATCCCAGACACAGCCATTAAAAGTGAAAGCAATCGAATTCACTTCTCAATTGATCAAATTCATCAAGCCATTGCCGAGAAAAAATTACTTACATTTCAATATGGCCGATACAACTTTAAGAAAGAATTTGAGCTAAGCCATGATGGAAAAGAGTACTCAGTAAAGCCCCTCGCAGTAATTTGGTCTAATGACTACTATTACTTAATTACAAGAAGTTTACCAGATGATCAACTTAGACATTTCCGCGTAGATCGAATGAGAAAAGTTAAGAGAACAGAAGAGAAATTTCAAGATGAACGCTTTAACGTTGATGAATATTTGAGTACTGTTTTTAATATGTTCGCCGGTGAACCAGATTACGTAAAGATTAAGTTCAAAAAAGGATTATTAAATGTCGTACTTGATCGTTTTGGATTAAAGGCTGATATTCAGAAAGTGGATGAGGATCATTTCATTTTAACAACAAAAGCTGCGATTAGTGATGGATTGATTACTTGGATTTTAACTTGGGGAAGGGATGCTCAAGTGCTAAGTCCGCCTTCTGTTATTGAGAAAGTACAGGAGCAAATTTTGGAGATGAGTAAGTTGTATAGTATGAATTTGCAACAATAAGTTTTTGCTAAAAGAGTATCTTTTGGAGATACTCTTTTTTTATGAAAATTATAAAGAGGAGAGAGGGAGTACTACCTAAAATTCTTCATATATGTTTCAAAATTACCTAAAATAAAATGTAATTAATTATGTTACTATTTTCACATGTATATAGTTATTTTTTGCTAAATATAATGTGAGGTTTGTAAATGATGCTAAAAGTAATTTTCTTTTCTTTTATTTCAATTGTAGGGATCGGATTAATAATGTATTTTTCTATACTTTTCCAGCCAAATCCCGAAAAAAGGATAAAAATTGATCAGCATGAAATAAGTACAAAACTAACTTCAATTAAACAAACAATTTTGATTCCAACTGGACATAGCATTTCAAGTGTATATCTGTTAGACGATGGGTTTACTTCTCCTCATGTTGAAGTGAATCTTCAAAACAAAATTAACATAAGTATTTCATCAAGTGGCTTAAATTACAAAGGAGGGAAAGAGGTTAGAACTATAATTTTAAACAATATTAAAATAAGAGAATATCAAACTAAAGTTAAAAAAGTAATCTATATTTTTAAAGTAGGACAACTAAGTTATAGATATGAATTCCACGAAATCTATCGGAAAAATATTAATGAGTATTTATCAAACAATATACATTAAGAAGGAAAAAGTAGAAAGTTTGGTGCACAAAAAAAACAAAAACCAAGGAAAGTATCCTTGGCTCTATGATTTAAATTAATGTTTTACCACTTTAACAGTAGTCGCTTGACTAGTATTACCTGTAGCGTCCTTTGCTGTTACAGCAATTATAGTATTTTTTTTCTGTGCTTTGATCTTAACTGTAAAGTTTCCTTTTGAATCAGCTTTGGCAGTACCTAAGACCTTACTTCCAACTTTCACAGTTACAGTTGAGTTGGCTTCAGCTTTTCCAGTTACTTTCAAATCATTATCATCTACTTTATTAACCTTTGGCTTACCTGGTGCAATTACATCAACCACGGTTACAGTTGTTGCTACACTAGTATTACCAGCAGTGTCTTTAGCGCTTACTGACAGTTTTGTACCTGCATATTGAACTGCTATATTAACTGAATAAATTCCTGACGAGTTAGCTTTAGCAGATCCTAGTACAGTAGTCCCTTTTTTAACAGTAACTGTTGAACCGGCCTCGGCTTTTCCAGTCACAACTTTGTCATTATTATCAACCTTATTTACAACAGGCTTAGCTGGGGCTATTACATCAACAACTTTTGTAGTTGCAGCCACACTAGTATTACCAGCAGCATCTTTAGCGTAAATACTTAAAGTAACTCCAGCTTTTTGTGTTTTTATTTTTACAGAATAAGCGCCGTTTGATGAGGCTTTGGCAGTACCGATTTGAGTGCTTCCAACTTTTACATTAACAGTAGAATTAGCTTCTGCTTTACCTGTTACAACTATATCATTATTATCAACTTTATTTACGATCGGTTTATTTGGCGCAACATTGTCCTCGAAACCAGTTGCAATCGCATATAAATCATCTTCTGTATTATTGTCAATATCGTCTACATTATCATTATCAATAACTCCGACATAATAAGTACCAGCTTTTGCTTGATATGCTTGGTACTCAGCCCCGTCATCGTCAAATTCCGAACCCAAGTATTCTAATTTATTATTATCAACAAAATCCTTTTCTACAGCTGCAAATAATAGATCAATATTAATAGAGTTAGTTGCCCCGGCTACATATAAAAGTCCATCAGTCGGTACGACTACTTTATGTAAATCTAAATCATATAAAGGGAGTAACTGACCAATCAAGATTTTCTCATATGATGTATTATCTGCATAAGCAAACTCGTCATTGTATTCAGTCTCGTAGATAAAATCTTCATCTGCACTAGTGACATTGCCCTTATTCATAGCTCCCACTTTATTAAAGTTTTTTACTGAAATGGATTGAGAAAATTTTACTTCTTTTCTAAGTTGATTAAACGTATGAAAATCTAGGATTCCTTTTTGTAGAGGTTTTTTAACCTGATGTTCAATCATCTTCTTTGATAAATCGTATCCATTTCCTTCTGCCTTTACAGTTCCTAAAGACAATGGTGAAGCTAATAATCCTAAAGTAACCAATGATAAGATTTTTTTATTAAGCACAAAATCACTCCCTAAGTTTTCGTTTAAGAACACTGAGGTCTCTAATGCTACTATAAAAAATCAGCCACAACCATGGGCATCATTACATATTTATTTTTCGACAATTAGAAAGACTATAGGCTTGTTTAATGAAATTTTAATAATCGAATACAAAATTAATTAGGCTAAATAAGACTATTTTTAACAGCTTTAAGTTTAATATTAGTTAAAGAATTAGTAAAACTATTTAAGTATTTGGGATTATTTTGGTAAATTATCAAACTATTATCATATGCGAATGATCTACGAATCATCGTTTGATTCTCATTTTTGATGTACAACTTTTTAAACACCTCACTTTACATTTAGGCCGTTCAAGATGTCACACTGTACTACCAAAAAAAGGAATCAAATTAGAGGATTTAAAACACTTTTGTCCATTGTTTTATAGAAATACAATCATTATAATTAGAATTGTTGAACTAATTTGAAAATAAACGGTGATCTATTTAAGTTACTTTTTTTAGTGTAGATGAGGAAGAGGAGACAGCATGAATTTTACATTTAATTACGAAGAAAATGATGCACAACGATTTAACCTTGATATGCATAATTCGAACTTGAAGTCGAAAGGCTATTTGCAACAACGTTTAGGTTCTTCTATAAACTTTTTGGTGTTGCTAGGTTTGTACGCCTATTTGTTAGACGTTAAGATTATGCACTATCTTTGGCTAATGATTTTGATAGCTGTAGTACAATTTTTTTACACTCCGTTCGATCAAAAGCAACGAATCAAAAAAAGTGTAGCATCATTTACAAATAATCCTAGAAACAAGAAGTTATTTGGTGAGACTGAAATAGTCTTAGACCAAAATGGAATCCGTGAAAAAACGCCGTTTGAAGACTCTTTTATCAAATGGGAACACATAGATGAAGTGAAAGAAGCAGATTATGCATATTACTTCTTTTATGCATCAAATCGTGCATACGTACTACCAAAGCAAGCAGTTTCAAATAGTGAAAGCTTGAAAGCATTTCTAGATTCTGTTTCAGTTCCACTGGTTAAAATGTAGATGGTATGGAAAAAGTGACTAATAAATAGTCACTTTTTTCGTTTTGAGTGATATTTTCTACTAAAATTATTTTAATCAAGTTACTTGTAAAATTAAAATGTTAAAATATAACTATCTATTGAAATAATCCAAAAATGAGGAAATGAAAACATGTATATTCAATTAACAAAAAAACTTTCAGATGAAATGAAAATAAAAATAGAAAAACCAGATTTATCCGATGAGAATCAACTTTTTTGCTGGCACGCTAATATTTTTAAAATTGGCCGTAAAAAATGTGTATTGGTAATGAATAATGTAACTAGATATTGTTTTGTAATGTATGGACTATTAAAAAAGGATTTTGCAAATTTTGAAGAGCTAATGAACAGAAGTATTGTGACAAATTTTCTGGCAAACGAATTCGATGTTGAGAAAGTTGATGCATATATGAAACAACTAGGTGAAGTTCAATACACAGCAACAAGCGATCGAAGTATTATTTCACAAATGAATGATATGATTTATCTTGCTGAATCTTATGTTTATCACAAGGCTGAAGAGGGTGAAATTATTAGTTTACTTCATTTGAATCTCGATCTTAATGATACCCCTTTATACAAGTTACGTTCTTATCCGAATAAATTGATGAAAGAAGCATTGAGTGAATTTTTTCATCAAATAAAGTGATCCTAGGAAACCTTCAAACTTGGTGATTCTAATTGATATAAATCCGCAATATTTGAGGGTTAGCATTAATCATAATTCGGTTTTACGTTTTTCATTATTTTTCTTTAATGCTTCTTTAAATTCATTTAGAATTACCTCATTAAGTCTATCATTTTGACCCTTAATTTTTGTGTTACCTTTTAACGGAACGATAATTCTATATCGTTCTTTATCTTTTATATTACTAGTTGCGAATACATATGAATTTTCAGGAGTTAAAAAATCATCATCGACTTCCATCTTTCTTAAAGCTTTTTGACTTCTTTCATAACCAATCCGTTGTTCAACAATAACTTCCTGATTCAACTGCAATTCACCTTTTAAATTATTTTCGACTACAACCTTATATCGTGTATATGGTCCACCCTCATCTGATTCTGTATCTAATTGTTCGACTACTCTTCCTACAAACAATTGTTTTGCTGCTTCTGTAATATTTTCTTTTTTATTGATATCAAATTCATATTCTGCATTTGAATTAATTACTCTATTAGGCGTATTAGTATAATAAAGTACACCAACCACAAATAAAACGCTAGTTGAACTTAAGATAATCTTTGCAACCATATTCATTTGGTTTCTCCTTTCTAAATTAGTAGGAACAGCTTCAATGGGTACTCGATCAATCAAATTGAATATAACATTTTATATAAAAGAGATTATGGATAATTGTTACGATTTAAGGAACAAACGTTAATAATTAGTTCATCTTCATACATTTTTCAAATTTAGAACATTTTACCAGAAATTAATATGTTAATATAATCAAAAAAACAAAACGTTTTCTCGGGGATGGGTTAAATTTGAAAAGTTTCTACTATCTAATCTTTAGTTATGCAATTTTCATTTTAAATGTCACCTTCAACGGATTTAACAACTTCAATATATTTTTAATTTTAAATAGCATTAGTATTTTATTAAGTTTGCTTAGTTTTCTGGTTTCAATCATTTCATCAGATAGGAGATGGAAAGAAAAGGTCAATATTGGTCTAAGTTTGAATTTAATTCTAGTTACTTCTCTTTGGATTAACTTAGTATACGTTGGGGTTTAAACGTTATATAAATTGTATTTTCAAGAATGAGGTGAGTTGTAATAGGAAATTTATTTAGAGTAATATTATTTCTTCTTTTAACTTTCATAGTAATTGTTTTTACGTTAATATTCTTCCTTAGTCCTGTATCCAGTAACAAAAGTGGAAGTTCTTCAAAAAGTAACCTCTCTGTTGAAACAATCGTAGATGATCAAACAAATACAAATGAATCCAATATCATAAAAGAGCCGATAACAGAAGCAGCACAAGTACCAAAACTCTATTATAAATATCTAAATGAAAAAAACTACGACGAAGCTATAAAATTACTTGGTCCAAACATTGCATTCTATGGGGAATCATCATCAAGAAAGTATCTTGTAAATTTAGAACATACCACCTTTGTAGAATATAAAGATATATCTGATACAAATAAATTTGGAATAAGTAGAGTACAATCAGGTTATTATGCTGTAAAAGCTTATTATGCAAAACTAAATACTGAGGTTAATGATCCAAAACTAGTTCCAAACATTATTGGCATTAATTATAGATTATTGCTTGTTGTCAAAGAGACTAAAGATAGTCCTTGGTTGCTTGATTCGGATGAAGCAATACCCCCTATAATGCTTTAAAAAATAAGTAAATACAATCAAAATAAAACGACTACTAATTTTTAGCAGTCGTTTTACCTTATTATCTAAAACTCACTTCTTACAATCATAAGCAACCAAAGTAATTTCCAATTCCTCTTCCAAATTCTCAATCTTACTCTTAGCATCATTCGTTAAATCTGCAATAACAAAGTCACTATTATTTAAATCTTTATTCTCATTACTCATTTCAAAAATCCCCTTTACGAAAATTTTACCTTTTCATTATTCCCTGTGGTAAAAAAACTATCCTAGCTATAATTGAACAATAAAATAAAATTTTATTAGGTAAAAAAGCAATAAGAGGGATAACTTACTTAAGTAATTTATATTTGTTAAACTATTTATATTATTTAAATAATTTAGTGGGAATAATAGGCTTACAGAAGGGGTTGGATGAATGGAGAAGGATACGGTATTTGCAATTGGAGATATTCATGGCAGCGTATATGAATTAGAAAAGTTACTTAAACAATGGAATCCAGAAAATGAAAGGCTAGTATTATTAGGAGATTTAGTGGATCGTGGTGAGAATCCATACGAGGTTTTGATAAGAGCACAGCAATTAGAAAAAGAATATGGGGCGGTTGTTATACTAGGAAATCACGAACAAATGTTATTGGACTGGCTTGAGCAACCCGAGTTTAAACAAGCGTATTATTACGGACAAGGTGGTTTAGAAACAATTAATTCATTTTATAAATTTAAAATTACAAATAAACGAGGCCCTAATGAAGTAGCACAACTAATGAAAGAACAGTTTGAATCTGAACTTCAATTTATTAAATCCAGACCTTTGTATTACGAATGGGAAAATTATGTATTCGTTCATGCCGGAGTCGATCTTAATCTTGAAGATTGGAAAGAAACGACTGACAAGGAATTTTACTGGATTCGCGATGAGTTTCATTACGGAAAAAACGAAACAAATAAAACATTTATTTTCGGTCATACTCCAACATCAATCCTTCACAAGACTGAAGGTAAATTCGATATTTGGTATTCACCTTGTAAAACGAAAATCTGTATTGATGGCGCAGCTGCATATGGTGGGATTTTACATGGGATAAAGGTAAATAAAGATGGAATAATCTCAACTCATTCGATTTCTTCTCAATCAAGATCAACTAAATATGAAATATAATTTAAAGAGTTTGTGGGAATATTGACATTAAAAAAAGGTACTATTATATGTTTTTGGATTATTATGATAAAATTAATACTATTCAGGTTCATTTTGAGGTGAATGGTAATTTGAATAGGAAGAAGAGCTATTTATATGAGTTCTGACCTTTAATATTTCAGAGGTTGACTTTCCGACTACAAGAGAAGCCACCCGTGGCTAAGGAGGAATTAAAAATGACAAAACTAGACCTACTGAAAGATTTTATTCTTAACAAAGAACTAGACATCGATGTATCTATACCTACTGAGGATTATACAAATTTTTCATACAATGGATTTGATGCGGGTACAGTCTATAATAATGACACCTACAGAATTTCTGTAGCTCGTGGAACAAAGGTAGAACGACTATTCCGTAAACGTAAATACAAAATGAAAGTTTCTAAAACCAATAACAACAATCTAGTTGCAACCTTTGAACTAGAAAGTGCTGATGATTTTGTGCAAGTTAAAACGCTGCTTCTAAATATGAATAAATTAGCTAGCAACGGACTTCGTGAAGAATTGAACCGTGCAGTAAATTAATTTCATTTTATTATTTAATTGGTATGACTACAGAAAAGATAAAGCTAACTGTAAATGTTGGTTAAATAAGATAATCGAACCCACCAATAATGGTGGGTTTTTGTTTCATCTGATGTTCATATTAATTTTAGAATTAATATATACAATAACCCTATCTTCCTAGGATTATTTAAAATTACTCAAACTATAATCTTTGTATCTAAATATTTATTTACTGTTTATCAATTTCCTACTCATTCGAATATGGATGAGTTTTTTCTTTATATATAGTGTGTCTTCTTTTTATTATGCAGTTTTTATTAAGCTAATAGGAAAATGTTAATCACTCCTTTTGTTCCTATTATCCTAGATTTATATTCTCTTACATTTAGTTCCTGTTTATTAGATCCTAAACTTCCCCACCAAATTTTCCCAATAAAATAAAAAAAGCATTAGTTACCCAGAACTGTTTACACACCGATTTTTTAGGTACACCGTCACGATGAAATCTAGTAACCAATTCACTTTTGAATATTCTGATATTTTAGTAATATTAATTTAAAGTAAATAAAAAGGTGATAAACAATGTGCAAAAATAATAAAACAATCATAACTATGAATAAATATTATGTAAGACCAGGTGACGAAATCGAATTTATGCCAAAAGATGATCATGTAGAAAAGCTCAAACCGAGTTCAGTAAAAGGTATTGTAACAAAAGTTCTTTCAAACTCTGTGATTGTAGATATGAGAAATGATCGTAACCACCGAAATTATTACGATCATGACCACACTGTAATCAACCATAAAAAGTATAAAATTTTAGCTCCTATTTCAAAAAGTTAAACAAACTTAATTTCCTAGAAAATAGCCTTAACCCAAATTAAAGGGTTAAGGTTATTTTTATTTTTGGTACTTATGCACTTAAATGAATTTCCTTATATAGTAAAAATTAAACATGTAAAACTACCTAAGATTTGAACCCCAATAAAATAAAAAAGATTGCGGAGAATAGTTACGGAAAATCCAAAATATGTAATATTTTTCATATTTTTGTAATAAAATCTTCCGTTTTTTAACAAACTCAGACTTTAGACCGTTTTGCTCTCCGATTAGTTTTGTTAAAATATAATTAGAAATTTAGAAAATATTGGAAATAAGGAGGACGAAATGAAAAAGGCAATTGTACAAATTAAGAACTTATCAAAGGAAATAAAAGGGAAGAAAATTGTTTCTGATTTAAGCTTTGATATTTTTGAAGGCGAAGTTTTTGGATTCTTAGGTCCAAATGGAGCTGGTAAGACGACGACAATCAGGATGATGGTTGGTTTGATGAATATTTCTGAAGGTGACGTTGTTATTAATGGTCATAGTATTAAGTCCAACTTTGAAGAAGCAATTAAGAATGTAGGGGCAATTGTAGAGAATCCAGAATTGTATAAATTTCTAAGTGGTTATGACAATTTACTGCAATATGCTCGCATGGATAAGAATGTAACAAAAGAGAAAATTGATGAAGTTGTTGAACTTGTTGGTTTAACTGGAGCTATTCGTCAAAAAGTAAAAACGTATTCTCTTGGTATGAGACAGCGTCTTGGTTTAGCACAATGCTTATTGCATGATCCGAAGGTTTTAATTCTTGATGAACCTACGAATGGACTTGATCCAGCAGGTATCCGTGAAATGAGAGATCACTTGCAGCTGCTTACGAAGAAAAAAGGGATGGCCATCATTGTATCGAGTCACTTATTAGCAGAAATGGAAATGATGTGTGATCGAATTGGTATTATTCAACAAGGTAAGCTTGTAGATGTACAAACTGTAACAGAGCTTACTACTGAAGATGTTCAAACGTATTCAATTGAAGTGAATAATAATGAAACTGCACTTAAAGTATTATCTAAACATAATGCACAATTAGTTGATGACGAAATACATATTGAATTAACGAGAGAAGATGTACCGAATGTCATTGAGTTATTAGTCGAAAATCGCATTCGCGTATATGGATTTAAAGCAAATGCAAAAACATTGGAAGATCGTTTCTTAGAAATTACGAATGTTTAACAACTTTTTAGTTTGTTGGTGCTTTAGAATTTCAAAAAGAAAGGGACTTAGGACATGTTAAAATTGATTCAAAATGAATGGATAAAGATTATTAAAAGACCAGGTACAATTGTGATGGTTGCAATTATTATTTTACTGGTAGGGGCTATGGGTTCATTTGTAAAATATAATGAACATAAAAAAGAGCAAAATGCAGATAAAAATTGGAAGCAAACATTACAAGTACAAGCAGCAGAAGATAAAAAACAATTAAAAGGTCTAAGTGATAAAAATGACCCAGAAAGAAAGTATTTAGAACGAACAATTGCAATTAATGAGTACAGAATAGACCATAATATATCACCAAATGAAAAGACGAATGTTTGGACTTTTATGGATGTTTCATCAAGTTTAATTATTTTAGTAGGACTATTTACGATTATCGTTTCTGCCAATATAGTGGCGAGTGAATTTAATTGGGGTACGATTAAGCTATTATTAATCCGTCCGTTTTCTAGAAAAAAAATAATTATGTCAAAGTATTTAACTAGTATTCTATTTGGTTTTGCAATGTTATTTATATTATTTGTAGTTTCAAATCTACTAGGTTTAGCACTTTTTGGTACAGGAAGTGGGAATACTTCATATTTAGCTTATGTTGATGGACATGTTGAAGAGCAAAGTAGACTTATCTACTCTGCGAAGCTTTACGTAATGAGTTTCATCGAAACATTTATGCTAGCTACGATGGCGTTTATGGTTTCAACAGTATTTAGAAACAATACAATTGCGATCGGTATTTCAATTTTACTATTAACAGTCGGAAATACGGTAACAGTTATTTTGGCTGGATTCTTTGACTGGACAAAGTTTATCTTATTTGCCAATACGAACTTAATGCAGTATGTCAATGGCACTCCACCAGTTCATGGGATGACAATGACATTCTCAGTCATTATGCTATTAGTCTATTTTGTTATTTTCCTAGGATTATCATTAGTTGTATTTTCAAAACGAGATGTAACAGCTTAAGTTGTTAAGTGTTCTTTTTTAAGTACTAAATTCAATAAAAAAACAAAAACCTTATTCTGATTTAAGAATAAGGTTTTTGTATTTCTAAAATAATGATTGTATTTTTTCTTTCATCATTTCATTATACTGTTTCAATGCTTGGTCATACTCTTTTTCTTCTAAAAATTTAGTTAATTCTTCATACTGCTTAATATGATTTTCAACTGAACTTCGTCTATAGGTGTAATATTTACTTGCAATAATCTCAAATTTATTTTGTAAAGCTTCTGTAGTTTCCATTATTAAATCATTTTGGCTCGTTTGTGAAATTAGATTATGATAGCGATTAGCTTCTACGTAATATAAATCATGATCTTCATCAGCAACCGCATTTTTTAGTAATTGAATACATTCATTCATTTCATTAATTGGAAAATCAAGCATTTTCCTTTTAGCTTTTTCAATGCTTCCTATACCTAAAAATAATCGAAATTCTAAAAAATTAACGATATCGATCAATGTAATATGAATATTTTGCACCATTGAGCCTTGGTTTTTAAAATGTTTAATTAAACCAGTTGCTTCCAATTTAACAAGCGCCCTTCGGATAGGGGTTCTACTCATATTTAAATCCTTTACAAGTGATGCTTCAGTTATATATGTTCCTGGAGAATATTTACCTTCGATTATAAATTTTTTAATTTCTTCATATGCTGTTTGTTCTAGTGTTATATGATTTGGCAAGTATTTCACCATCCTACTTTCTACATTATACTTACAAATTTAGAATCAATATTATACAAAAAGTATACAATAAAATGGACCTGGTAGTATAGAAAATAATTGTTTCAATTTATGGTAATAAAGGGAAATATCTAATTGAACTAATCAAAATGCTATATGAAGTAGGGCGATGTTTAAATAATTCTGAAGTAGGTAAGTTAAATTTATATTAACTTTAGTATAAAAATTGTATACAAAAATATCTTTATTCTCGGTAATCAATAAAAAAAACATCTAAAGCCTTAAAAGGTTTAGATGTTTTTTATTCCATTTACATTAAAACATTAAATCAATAAATGCTTCTTCTTTTAGTTGAGTTAAAATTTCAGTTGCTTTATCAAATTCAGATTTTTCCACATGATCAATGAGAGAGTTGTATAAATCTAATGTATGTGGAATTCTATTTTTCCTTACATTAAATACATTTGATGACGTTGCTTCTTCGGTAAATCTCTTCCATAAATTATCAAGCATTTCGATGATTAAATTGTTTTGAGAATTTAGTAAAAATGTTTTATAAAACTCTGTCAACGCTCGGTGATAATTGTAAGCATCATCCCCGTTGTATGCTTTTTCCATAGAGGCAGTAATTTCTCTAAGTAGTTTGACATTAAATGGAGTATGCTTCCTTTGGGATTTTTCAACACAAAATACAGCGAAGCACCATTGAATTTCAATCATATTTATAATTTCATGTAAAGTAAAATGAGTATATGTAACAGTCGTTCCATGAAAGTTATTATGTGATAACAACCCCTCGGATACAAGTCTTCCAAGTGCTCTTCTAATTGGTGTCCTGCTCATTTGTAGTTGAGATACAAGTGCAGTTTCCTTCAAATGCATACCAGTTTGATACTCACCTGAAAGAATCAAACTTTTTAATTTTTCATATGCAATTTGTTCTAATGTTTTCTCTTTTGCCATTTTATTCTCCTAGATAAATGTTTTTACATATTTTATAAAAGATCTTCTTATTTAATCTTTAATAGTATACATTAAAAATCCAATTGATAAGCTTTATAAAAAAATATATCAATTTTTTTAAAAGGAATATAGTTGGATTTTAATATTTATAGTTTTAAAAAAGATGTATTTTCTTCCATTTATTAGAATAATTTCCATTCCCTTTTCAAATGATAAAATAAAATCAAATCAAATTAGGGGAACGGTATGAGAACTTATAAAGATGGTATGAAAAAAGATTCCTCAAATGAAAATTGGATTGATGAATTATCAAAATCAAATGATTTTATTAAATTTAAAACTTCAAGTGATCTTCAGAATGATAGTTACTATAGTGTTTATTTTTACCGAACGTTAATTAGGTCTGAGATCATGCATGATCAAATACTTCCATATTTGACAAAGAATTATACTCTTGAAGATTTGATGTCTCAACTTCCAGTTCAACAACTTACGATTACTTCAGATAGTTCGAAAATCATAAGTAAACTACTAAAGGGCTATACGGCCATTCAGTATGGTGAGAATAAAACTGATTGTTTACTTGTTAATATTTCGAATAATGTTTCTAGAACGATCGGTCCTCCAATAATGGAGGCTACTACTTTAGGTCCGCAGGTTGGATTTGTAGAAGATTTGGATGTAAACATTAATTTAATTCGAAATAAATTACCAATTTCTGATCTTCATATCGAGGAATTTATAGTTGGTAAGCTATCAAAAACGAGTGTTGCTGTTATCTATATAAGTGGAATTGCTGAAGATGATAATATAAATACGGTTACTCAGAGGATTAATGATATTCAATATGATCATATTCCTGATAGTTCTTTTATTTCATCTATGATCGCGGATAACAACCATTCTATTTTTCCACAATCAATTCCAACTGAAAGACTTGATCGTACAGTTGGAGGATTAACTGAAGGGAAAATCGCCATTGTTGTGGATGGTTCTCCAAATGTTCTTCTGACACCTGCTGTAATAGACGAAACGTTTATTGCAATGGAAGACTATTATGTCAATTGGGTACTTGCTACTTTTTTCCGATTTCTTAGAATGTTTGGCTTTGCACTTTCTATCTTCCTAACGGCTTTTTATGTTGCGATTCTTACCTATCATTACGAACTCATTCCACCTCGTTTACTTGAATCATTAATCGTTTCTAGAGCAGCGGTTCCATTTCCACCAATCCTTGAGGTTTTATTTTTGGAAATTACAATCGAACTTGTGAAAGAAGCAGGTCTTCGTTTACCATCAAAAATCGGGCAAACGCTTGGTATAGTTGGTGGGATTGTTATTGGTCAAGCGGTTGTTGAAGCTAAGTTAACAAGTAATATTCTTTTAATTCTCGTTGGTTTAGGTACACTTGCTTCCTACACTTCTGCAATCTATAAGTTTAACAATACAATCCGATTTATGAAGTTTCCGGTTATATTAATGGCTCAGTTTATTGGTCTTTTAGGGATTTTTATGGGGTTTATTTATTTAATGACCCACTTACTTCGATTAACTTCTTTAGGAAGACCGTATTTGGGATCGTATCCGTTTAGAAAAACGTCATTCAATGATTTATGGATCAGATTACCATTCGCAATGCAGAAGAAAAGACCGACAAATTTGAGACCAGCTAGTCTATTTCGACCAACAAATGATAAAAAAAGTCCAGGCCCACCTAGTGATTTTGATGAATAATGATGAGGAGGTTTGATCATGGCAACGTATAGAAGGCAACAGGTATCACCTTACCTCCTGTTATTTATTATTACAGGTTCCCAAATAGGAGTAGGTGTGTTAGGATTTCAACGGCTCATTGCACAAGATGCTGGGTACGATGCATGGATTAGTGTAATAATTGCTGGGTTCTTTGTTAATGCAGTCGTATGGTTTATGTATAAAATGTTAACGAAGGCACAAGGAGATATTATTGATGCGCATAAACAATGTTTTGGTCAAATTATCGGATCAGTCTTAAGTTTAGTCATTCTAACTTATTATCTAGTTTTATCAATTTCTGTACTTAGATTATATATTGAAATCGTTCAAGTTTGGATGTTTCCTACAATATCAACTGGGTTATTAGCGATTATTATTTTACTTTTGTGCTATTACATCGTATCAGGAGGGTTTCGTGTAGTAGTTGGTATTACATTTCTATCCGGAATCTTTACGGCACTTCTTTACGCTTTGCTATTTCATTTACCACATAAATATATTCATATGGATAATATTTTACCTGTTTTTGATCATTCGTTTAAAGATATGTTAATGTCTGCAAAAAAATCAATTTATACAATGGCAGGGTTTGAAATACTATTAATGGTCTTTCCATTTATACGGAATGGAAATTCTTCGCAAAAATTTGCTCAATGGGGGGTCGCTTTTTCAACTCTCGTCTTTACATTATCGGCTTTTACAACATTTTTGCTTTTAAGTGAAAACCAAATTAAACATGTAATCTGGGCGAGAATCTATATTGCTAGTTTAATTCATTTACCATTCCTAGAAAGGTTTGAATACTTACTAATTTCTAGTTTTTTAATTAAAGTAATCTCAATTTTAGCCCTATTATTATGGGGTACAAGCAGAGGATTAAAATTAATTTTTAAATGGAAGCAAAAATATACATTAATATTGATTAGTGTAATTTGCTATATTGTATGCCAATTACTTGAAACACGATATCAAATTAATGCTTTTACAGATTATACAAGTAGGGTTTCTTTTTACATTTTTTATGTTTATATACCACTTTTTTCAATCTTTTTTATGATAATGAAGTCTGGGAAAGCAAAATGAAAAAATATCTTTTATTATTAATGATTTGTATTGCATTATCTTCTTTAAATGGCTGTTCACTTGTACCTACTGTTAATGTTAATGAACTAAATCTTATTGAAGCAACAGGATTCGACCTACCGAAACCTAATCAATTGAAAGGGACTGTTGTATTTCCTGTGTTTCGACCATCTGGACAGGTCGAGTTTAATGTGTCTTCAGCAGAAGGAGAAACAATAAAAAAAGTAAGGGAAAGATTAGATAGTCAAATGAGGTATCGGTTAATATCAGGTCAGCTTCGAGTTGTAACATTTAGTATGGACTTAGCTAAAAGAGGTTTTTTTTCAATCATTGATACGTTTAACCGTGATCCAGCCGTAGGGAATGTGATTCAATTAGCTATAGTCGATGGCGAAACAAGCGATTTACTTTCATTAAAACAGTACCAAAAGGAAAACATAGCTTTATATCTTTATGATCTTCTACTTCATAATTCAGATACTGGACCGTTTCCGTACACTGATTTCGCAACATTTGTCTATCAATATTTTGAAGAAGGTCAAGACCCGTATTTACCTGTGTTAAAAGTAGTCAATGATAAGTTGAAAATAACTGGTATTGCACTTTTTAAGCACGATAAACTCGTAACAATTATTCCATGGAAATATGCTTTCATTTTTAAGGCGATGAAAGAAGATTATAAACAAGGTTTGCATCAGTTCAAAATTGATGGAGAGTATGTAGCAATTGATAATTTAGTTTCAAAAAGTAAATATGATGTCAAAATCAAAAAAGGAAAACCAGAATTTACAATTCATTTGAATATGAATGCCAGAATTCAAGAATATACTGGTAAGAAACCAATTTTTTTCCCAAAACATATAAAACAAATAAAAAAAGCAATTGAAAATGATATCGAAAAAAATGCAAAGGAACTTATATCACTTCTTCAAAAAAATAATGTTGACCCAATTGGCTTGGGCTCAAAATTAGAAGCACATCAAAGAGATTTTGATGTAAAAAAATGGAATAAACAGTATTCCAGTGCAAAAATTAAAGTAAAGATTAATTTAGATATACTTCACACTGGAATTGTTGAATAGACAAAAGAGATATGAAGGATTAAAAGGGGCGCTTTAAGGTCAGAGTTGGCTTAAAGACGCCTTTTTTATATAATCTTTATTCAATATAAATGTTATATTGTATAAAAATTGTATACAAAGATAATGAGGAGTATGTTAATATAATATTACGGAGAAATTAACAATATTGAAAAAGTAAAATCATCTCTAAGTAGTCATCAATGAAGTAGAAAATAAATGGATTGTAAACCATTTAAAAAATCATATTTATTTTAAGGCAATTCCTGGAGGGATTATGCTTTTTAAAAATATTTTCATAACCCATACAATCATCATTAGTTTTTTTTATCTGACTTCTTCTATTTTATGGGGAGAAGCAAGACAAAGATTCGCAGAGAAATCGAAATTTCAAGAATTTTTTATCGGTATTCTATTGAGTTTATTAACTCTTGTATTAATAAATTTCCCAATTATCACGGATCATGGAACAAATATTCAAATTAGAGCACTTGGAATGGAAATTGCAGCAATCTTTTTTGGAAATATTACATTAATGACAATGTTTTTCTTCGATATCGTTGCTTTTTATTTTATTAAAGGATTAAATTATGTTTATCTAATTGATTCTCTTTTGCTTTTAATTGTTTTATTTTTGGGATTTTATATGAATTATCAAAAATGGGATGAAAAAAAGAGAATACTTATTTTGACTACTATTATTATTTTGTATAGATGTATCGGTTTTTACTTAATCGATAAATGGATGCTAAAACCAATTGGTGACATTGTTTTAGGTAGGTTATTACAAACGATTGGGTTTTGGATTTTAATGTTTGTTCCAGCATTATTTTTAAGCTACTTTATAGCCTATCAAACACGTAATACAGAAATTAAATTAAAGAAAATGGAAAATATCGCAAATGTTGACAGTCTAACTGGATTATATAACCGTAGATATTTTGAAAAACAACTTTTAAATGGATGCTTAGAATCCTATGAAACATCAATACCAATGACATTATTAATGATTGATGTGGATTATTTTAAAAAATATAACGATCTGTATGGTCACCCAAAAGGTGATGAATGCTTAAGAAAAGTAGCAACAAGCTTGCAATTAGAGACGGCAAGCTCGTCGGGTATTGTTGCACGGTATGGAGGAGAGGAATTCTCAATCTTATTACCGAAATCTGATCTGAATGATGCACTTAAAATAGGGAATCGATTATGTAGAAATATAAAAAAATTAAAGATTGAACATGAGCAATCAGAGAAAAAATTAGTTACATTAAGTATTGGGGTAGCATCAGTAATTGCTGAAACTGAACAAGATTACTTAAAGTTAGTTAAGCAAGCTGATCAGGCATTATACAGATCAAAGCATAACGGTAGAGATCAAGTGAGTTACTAAAATAGAAACATTGTTAAATAAAAAAACATCTATTAATCACTTCAGAAAAAGGTGATTTAAGATGTTTTTTTATTTTATTTATATCATAAGGATATAATTTTAATTAAAATCTAGTAAGTCATTTTGGACTTATTGGATGTTTTTATTGTAAATAAAAATTCTTTAATGATAAATAAGAAGTATGATTAATAATGTTAGAATAGGATACATAAAACATATTTAGAGGAGAGATGTACATATGAAACCGCAAAGCTTAGATCATCACGTTAGATATCATCCAGTTTTCCACTTTTTTGGAGCACCATTAGCGTTAATCACAATCATTGGTTCAATCGTTAACTTGTGTATCGCAATAAAAAATAGCGATCAAATTTGGTTAGCAGTATTTATTTTAGTTACTTCGCTTTTATTAGTTGTTTCGTTTTTTCTAACAAGACTTTATTCCAACAAAGTGCAAGACCGTGTTATTCGAATGGAAGAAAATTTTCGTCATTTTACTTTAACAGGTAAACCGTTAGATCCTAAAATAACAATAGGGCAAATCATTGCATTACGATTTGCAAGTGATGAGGAATTTGTAGCGTTAAGTGAAAAAGCAGTAAATGAGGGGCTAAGTTCTAAAGAGATTAAACAAAGTATTAAAAATTGGCGAGCGGATGAGTATCGCGTTTAATTTTGTGTTAGGGACCTACTTTAGGTCCTTTTCTTGTTTCGGGAGGATTGTTAATTATTATGTTCGATTTAATTTTGAATTAGTCTATAAAGTTCAAGTAACAATACCAGCAAAAAAAATTGTTACCCATTAAATATAATAAATTCCCCTAATGCCGCTAACAATATGGATATTAAATCTTTTTGCCTTGTAATACTAAATATGCTGAATAACTCTTAGTCAGTTGTTCAGATATAAGCGATGTATATAGTTCAAGTAGATTTACTAAGAATATCAATAGACAGCTATGTGGCCTCATACAAATATCTTAAAAGGAGCTCTTGCTAAATAAATGAAAGAAAAGAGAAGTAAAATCAGAAAAACAAAAAGAAAGTCGCTTAAAATATTGCTATGGATTGTTCTAATTCTTATAGCATTTATTGGATATAAGGGAATAAGAACATATTATAAATTACAGAATGCTACCCAGGGTGAAGTTCTTCACTCAAGTTTGCGTAAACAAGAAATAAAAGATACTCAACCTTTTTCCATTTTATTTCTTGGAATTGAAAACTACGCAACAAAGGGTAAAGGTGGTCGAACTGATACCATCATTTTAGTAACTGTTAATCCCAAAGATAAAACAATACAAAAAATGAGTATTCCTCGTGATACGTACGTGGAAATTCCAGATCAAAAAAGAAAATCTAAAATTAATGGTGCATATAACAGTGGTCTTCAATCAACTGTAAATACAGTAGAAAACTTTTTACATGTCCCAATCGACTATTATGTTACTGTAGATTTTGGTGGTTTTAAAAATATTGTCGATGAGATTGGTGGAATTGATGTTGATGTTCCATTTGATTTTTGGCAATATACGGATACTAAACCACGTTATAAGGTTTACTTCAAAAAAGGAAATCAACATCTAAATGGAACGGAAGCTTTAGCCTATGCTCGAATGAGAAAGCGCGATCCACGTGGTGATTTTGGACGTGAAGAACGTCAACAACAAGTTATGCTGGCAATTATCGATAAATTAAAGTCCCCGAAAACATTATTTAAAATAGATCAATATGCAAATGTTTTTAGTAAAAATGTCAAAACAAATATGAGCTTGTCAGAAGGCTTATTCTTATTCAATGACATGAAAGAAGCTAATCCTAAAAACATCACGACATTAAAATTGGAAGGAAAAGACGATTATATTAATAGAATTTACTATTATATGCCGTATCAAACTAGCGTAAATGCTATATCAAATAGTTTGAGAAATCATCTTGAACTTGATAAATCACCAGCTAATTCAAATGAATCAAAATAAGTAAATATATCATTAATATCAAAAAAGAGGTAAATGAGTAAGCATATTCATTTATCTCTTTTCCTTTTTAATTTAATATTCGTTGTTTAACTAAACAACAAATTCTACTCAAACAGAGCTTTTAAAGAAAAACACATTGTTGAAATTGTTTATCTATTGTAATCTATGTAATTTCCTCCGTTAGATTTTGTAATACTCATTAACGAATAAAAAGAAGGGCTAAATACCTAGTAATATGAGCAATTTACTTTGAAATGAGTTTGAGAAAAAGACTGTTTTTTTGCTGTTTTCTCAGTAATTTTAGTTAAACTCCTGTAATAATCAACCGATGAAAGGAAATGATTTATCATCTCCCTGTTACTTTTTTTGAGAAAAATCTATGTTACGATTAGTCAAAATTAGCAAATAAAGGAACATGGAGGGTAAAAAGAAATGATTAACAAAATGAAAGTTACAACCATTTTAGCAGCTGCTGCACTCTCAGTATCTGTAAGTGCTAATGCGCAAGCTGCTACCGTTAAAGTAAAAAAAGGGGATACATTGTGGGATCTTTCTCGTGCAAATAACGCTACTGTTGAAAATACTAAAATGTTAAACGGGATTACTTCAGACTTAATTCATCCTGGTGATCAACTTACGATTGCACCAGAAAAACAGTATCTAGTTAAAAAAGGTGATACATTATGGGATATTGCACAAAATCATGATGTAACAGTATCGCAAATTCAAGAATGGAACAATATACATACGGATCTAATTCAACCTGGATTAAACCTAGTAATTTTTGAAGGGGTAAAAAATATAGCTCAATCAAAAATGACAAATATAAATGTTGCATCTATTTCTAAAACTACTTCAACAGTGAAGTCAGTCCAAGAATCTCCAAAGACTGCATCGGTATCAAGAGAAGATGTTCCTAAAACAAAGGAAATTGTACCAGCAACTAAGGAAAGTGCATCAACAATAAAAGAAAGTGCACCAACAACAAAGGAAAATGTACCAGCAGCAAATGAAAGTGCACCAACAGTAAAAGAGAGTGCACAAGTAACAAAAGAAAGTGCACCAACAGTAAAAGAGAGTGTACCAGTAACAAAAGAAAGTGCACCAACACCAAAAGAAAATGAATCTAAAACAAATGATTCAGCTGGTTCAAAAGTAATAGTAATGGAAGCATCAGCTTATACAGCCTCTTGTAAAGGTTGTACTGGCATTACGGCTACTGGAATCAACTTAAAAGAGAATCCAAATACAAAAGTGATTTCCGTTGATCCAAGTGTAATCCCGCTTGGAAGTAAAGTGAATGTAGAAGGTTATGGTGTAGCAATAGCTGGAGATACTGGCGGTGCCATTAAAGGAAAACGTATTGATGTATTTATTCCAAATAAACAAGATGCGATTAATTTTGGAAGAAAACAAGTGAAAGTAACGATCTTAGACTAATCATAAAAAAACACTGAAACGTTACAGGGTTTCAGTGTTTTTGATTATGCTATTTTTTAGTAGATGACTACTGGTTCATATGTGCTGAGATTATCAAACACCGTTTTCATTAGACTAGGAGGAGTGTTAACGCAGCCACCTGATCCTGCTGTCAGATAGGCATTGTTTGACCAGTTGCTTCGCCAACTAGCATCGTGGAAACCTTGTCCGCTGTTCGTGAATGGTGCCCAATAATCGACTTTAACTTCATAAGAACCAAGACCTACATGTGAGCCCCTAAGGATTGATGGTGTTCGTTTATAAAGGATATACCAAACTCCTTTTGAAGTATCTTCACCAGTGATGTGTTTACCAGTAACGACATTCGTTGTGATAACCAATTTGCCATTTTTATAAAGCCAAATACGCTGCTCGGCAATCGACACTTCAGCATATGTATCGCCAATCCCATTGTTTGTAGTCGTATTATATCCATAACCTTCATTGTTCCAGCCATTTCCGATAATATGAGTAGGAGTAATAGATTTTTCGCCTGTTTCAAAAGCCTGTTGAACTAGTGTTGATTCTTTATCAACATCTAATGCCCAGCCATAGCCTTCTCCTTTAACTGAAATGACAGAGCCTGAATGTGTCTTAAATGTAAAATTTTTATTTAATGTAGATTGAGTATTATTTACTTCAGCAATCTTGTTTTTAAGATTACTAGGGTCAATCGTAACTTTCATATCTTTTGACACAGAAGCATTTTGAATTAATTCACTCGCATTTAAAGAATAAACTTTATCCTGAACCTTATACTGAACTGTTCGCCCTAATAGTTCTTGAAGTTTTTTCTTTTCATTTTTCACAATTTGATTGTCTTCTTTGATTGGTTGTAAGAATACAGGGTTTAGACGGATTATACTAGTATATTCTTGTCCCTTATAGTCTTTTAATAGACGATCGACATCATATTGCTCACCGCTAATGCTTTTTGTGACAATAATTTTACCTTGTTTCAATTGAACAGTCGCATCTTTTGGAGCTTTTAAGCTCTTATTAAGTGTGAGAAGCTTTTCTTTAAGCTGTTTATTCATTGTGTCAATTTGATCTTCATCACGTTTACTCGGCATTAAAGAATAATTTTTTTCTTTTGAAGTAGGAAAAAACGTGCGCTGGTTTTTTACTATTTTTTTAATAGCCGGCAGGTCATTTTCCGTAAAGTTCATTTTTGTATTTTTTCCATCTAAGATTTTCTGGTCGCCAACATAAACGATGTTTTTAAGTTCGCTAGTTTTTAATTTTTGTAATGCCTGCTTTGCATTCAGTCCACCTAAATTTATGCCGTTTACCTTGATTTGAGCATTAAAGTGGTTAGCCCGATAGCTGAACACAATGATGAGTGTAATAATAATAATGATGCCAATCAAAATGAAATGCCAAGGCAAAGTCCTTTTAAACGATCTTCCCCGTTGAATATTAGTTCCTTTAACATTTAAAGTGCTTTCCAAAACAATTCCTCCCATAACCAAGTAGTCCATCTATCAATGTTTACTGAAATTTAGGTTAAAATATTACAATTTTATTACATTATTTACTTGTATGTGACTATTCTACAATTTTCTTAGGTCGAACTCTGTCACAATTTGTTTAGATGAAGAAATTTTTTCCTTTTTTTATTTTGAACGGGCTAAGAGAAAGGATAGGACTAAAAAGTATAAATTCATTATATAATGGTTCACTGTAATTCTAATAATATTTTTCTATCTACTATTAAAGTATATGGTTATTAAATTTACGAATCTATTAGTGTATTTAGCTTAAAAGTTCCTTTTTTTATTATTCACTATATTATATTTATATATCAAGTTTATGGGCCTGATTATTTCGTATCGCCTTCAAAAAGCATTTTTGCAGAGATAGAGTTGAAAAGAATAGTTTACTAATGTATCATTATTAATAATCAGAATATTCCGTAAGAGGAGAGTGACATGTAAATGAGTAAACAAATTCCTGAAAAATGGTGGAGTCAACTGAGGGTGCCAGCTATTTCTGCACCGATGTTTTTAGTTTCTGGTCCTGAGCTAGTAGAGGCAGCATGTTTAAATGGTGTAATTGGGTCATTTCCAGCACCGAATGCTCGCCCAATTGAGGTACTTGATCAATGGATGGGGCAATTAAATGATCATCTTGCTTTGGCACGTGCAAATGAGCCGGATCGTAAAATTGCACCATGGGCAATGAATATAGTTGTTCATAGCTCTTATAGTAGATTACAAGAAGAGCTTGAACTGTTGAAAAAACATAAGCCTGAGCTTGTCATTACTTCATTAGGTTCTCCAAAAGTAGTGGTTGATATTGTACATAGTTATGGTGGACTAGTATTCTCAGATGTTAGTGATATGAAGTTTGCTAAAAAAGCAGCTGAGGCTGGTGTAGATGGACTAATTTTAGTGGCATCAGGTGCTGGTGGTCATGCTGGAAATTTAAATGGATTTGCATTCGTTGATAGTGTTCGTACGTTCTGGGACGGCATTATTGTGTTAGCAGGTGGGATTTCAACTGGAAAAAGTATATTGGCTGCACAAGCAGCGGGCGCTGATTTAGCTTATATGGGAACACGCTTCATTGTTGCGAAGGAAAGCTTAGCAAATGATGAATACCGTCAAATGTTAGTTGATGCAACGCAAGATGAGATCGTCCTAACTGACGCATTCTCTGGCGTGAAAGCGAATATGTTAATTCCTAGCATTGTGAAAGCTGGTCTTGATCCTGAAACATTGAAAAAGAAAGATAAAGTCGATTTCGATGGAATGAAAAATGAATCGAATGCAAAGGCTTGGAAAGAAATTTGGTCTGCTGGTCATGGTGTTGGGGCGATTAAAAAAATCAGTTCAATTGCCGACATTATAAATGAACTGGAAGAAGAGTATAGTGAGGCAGTAAATAAATTAAATAAAAATGCTGAGAGATTAAAATCAACAGTAAGTAAATAAATAATCTTGTAAGCGTTTTACTTTCATATTGTGAATCTATTGTTTAATTATCATTTTAAGATTATAATTAATTCATTGAGATGGAATCATAGTATGGGAGATGTTATGACTCTATCAATCTAGTAAACAAAAAAATGGATTGGTATGTTAGTACGAATTGCTAATAAACTATTCCACCATGAAAACATTAAACCTATTTATCGGGTATGTGTATTCATGGTGGATTTTTTTATGTGAAAAAAGGGGAGGAAAACCGTGAAAAATAACATGGTTACAATCACGATTGACGGGAAAGAAGTAATCGCAAAGCAAGGTTCTACAATCTTACAAATCATCAATCAAAATGAAATTAGTCATCCACAAATTTGTTATGTTCCTGAAGTGGATCCAATCCAAACTTGTGATACTTGTATTGTAGAAATTAATGGAGAACTAAAGCGCTCATGTTCAACTGAAGCAATGAGCGGAATGAATATTCAATTGACTTCACCTAGAGCGAAGGAAGCTCAAACTGAAGCCATGGATCGTTTATTAGAAAATCATTTATTATATTGCACAGTTTGTGATAATAACAATGGAAATTGTAAGCTACATAATACGGTTGAAGAAATGGGCATTGAACACCAAAAGTATCCTTATCAGCCAAAGGTAGCTTCTTGTGAAGTAGACTTGACACATCCTTTTTATCGATATGATCCAAATCAATGTATTGCATGTGGGCAGTGTGTGGAAGTATGTCAAAATCTTCAAGTAAATGAGACATTATCTATTGATTGGGAAGCTGAGCGTCCACGTGTTATTTGGGACAAGGGTGTTTCAATTAATGATTCTTCATGTGTAAGTTGTGGACAATGTGTAACAATTTGTCCTTGTAATGCATTAATGGAAAAATCAATGCTTGGTGAAGCGGGTTTTATGACTGGATTAAATGAAGAGTTACTTGATCCGATGATTGATTTAGTAAAAAAAGTAGAGCCAGGATATAGTGGTATTTTTGCAGTTTCAGAGGTTGAAGCAGCAATGCGAGAAACACGTACGAAAAAGACAAAAACAGTTTGTACCTTCTGTGGTGTTGGCTGTACATTCGAGGTTTGGACGAAGGATCGAAAAATCTTAAAAGTTCAACCAAGCTCTGATGCGCCGGTTAATGCAATTTCGACTTGTGTAAAAGGGAAATTTGGTTGGGATTTTGTCAATTCAGAAGAACGAATTACAAAACCATTAATCCGAAAAAATGGCGTATTTGTTGAAGCGAGCTGGAATGAAGCACTTGACTTAGTTGCAAGTAAACTTGGTTCCATTAAACAAGAATATGGAAAAGGCTCTGTAGGATTTATTTCATCTTCGAAAATTACGAATGAAGAAAACTATTTAATTCAAAAATTGGCACGACAGGTATTTGAAACAAATAATGTTGATAATTGCTCACGATACTGTCAATCACCAGCAACAGATGGATTATTCCGCACAGTTGGTATGGGTGGAGATGCAGGAACGATAAAGGATATCGCAAAAGCTGGACTAGTTATTATCGTCGGTGCGAATCCAGCAGAAGGTCATCCTGTACTTGCGACAAGAGTTAAGCGAGCACATAAATTACATGGACAAAAACTGATTGTTGCCGATCTTCGTAAAAACGAAATGGCAGAACGCTCTGACATCTTTATTAGACCAAAACAAGGTACAGACCAAGTATGGTTGATGGCTGTAACGAAATATATCATTGATCAAGGCTGGCATGATTTAAAATTCATCTATGAGAATGTTCATTTCTTTGAAGACTTTAAAGTTATACTTGAGAAATATACGCTTGAATATGCCGAAAATGTAACTGGCATTTCAAAGGAAACATTAATTCAAATAGCTGAACTGATTCATGAAGCTGATGGAACTTGTATTTTATGGGGCATGGGCGTGACACAAAACACTGGTGGCTCTGATACATCTGCAGCGATTTCGAATTTATTACTTGCAACAGGAAACTATAGACGCCCTGGTGCTGGTGCTTATCCGCTTCGTGGTCACAATAATGTACAAGGTGCTTGTGATATGGGGACGCTTCCTGGCTGGCTTCCTGGTTACCAACATGTAACGGATGACGCGGCCCGCATGAAGTTTGAAAAAGCGTGGGGCGTTGAAATCGGAGGAAAACCTGGTTTAGATAATATTCAAATGCTTCAATCAATCGAAAAAGGCGATATGAAAGCTATGTACTTAGTTGGTGAAGATATGGCGCTTGTTGATTGTAATGCAAACCATGTACATGAAGTTTTATCAGATTTGGACTTCTTTGTTGTACAAGATCTCTTCTTTTCAAAAACAGCGCAATATGCGGATGTTATTTTACCTGCTGCGCCATCACTTGAAAAAGAAGGAACATTTACAAATACTGAGCGTCGAGTACAAAGATTATATCAAGCATTACCAACTCTTGGTGAATCAAAGGCTGACTGGTGGATTGTCCAAGAAATTGCAAACCGATTAGGTGCAAACTGGAATTATCAACATCCAGGTGAAATATTCGCTGAAATGGCAAGTTTAGCACCACTATTCTCTCAAGCTAGCTACGAAGTGATGGAAGGCTGGGATAGTTTCCTTTGGGGAAGCTTAGACGGGGCAAGTACGCCACTTCTTTATGAGAATGGTTTTAATTTCCCTGATAAAAAGGCAAGATTTGCTTTAGCTGATTGGATGGAACCTGTTGAATTTGCAGAAGAGTTTGACCTATTAATTAATAATGGTCGTATGCTTGAACATTTCCATGAAGGAAATATGACGAATAAATCATACGGTATTCAATTAAAAGTGCCTGAGATTTTTGTAGAAGTGTCACCAGAGCTTGCGAATGAACGTGGCATTAAAGATGGTTCACTCGTTCGATTAGTTTCTCCGTATGGAGCGCTGAAATTACCAGCATTAGTTACGGACCGAGTTCAAAAAAATGAATTGTTCTTACCGATGAATTCAACAAATAAAGAATCTGCAATCAATTTCTTAACAGGTCCAGCTAAAGATCACCGTACAAATACACCAGCATATAAACAAACGAAAGTACGGATGGAAGTATTACGTGTAGAAGGTGAAAGTCCGTTGCCAAAGTCGAACCCACGTAATAAAAAGCGCAACCCTCAAAATGGAGTTGAGGTACAGCGTAAATGGGAACGAAAAGGATACGTCCACTTAACGACAAAATAAAGGGGAATAAAAATGGCACAACCAATCACGACGATTCAAAAATACGTACCAACTAAAGAAGAGCAAAATCAGCAGAAACTAGAGGATTTGAAGCTTTTATTAGCAGAAAATGAAGATTCGTTAAATAAAATTTTAAACATCGTTTCTGACTTAAATGAAACAGGTGTCCTTGAAGCTGCAAATTCAATGCTACAATCTAAAGAGAAGATTACAAAAATTGCTTTAGGACAAATGAACCGCGAGCCAGTCACGAATATTATTAATAATATTATGGGAGCTGCTGGTGCACTTTCAAGTGTGGACCCAGAGTTAACAACAAAGCTAATCAATTCCGTAACAAAAGGAATCGATGAAGGAAATAAACATCTTGAAAAGGATGAAAAAGTAGGAATTCTTGATTTAGTAAAAGTTTTAAAAGATCCTGATGTCAATCGTGCTGTTGGTTTTGGTATTAATTTTCTAAAAGGTATGGGAAAAGGTCTAAAAGAATAATAGAAAAAACAATTTGTATTTCATAGAAAAGAGTTTAATAATAAGAGATGAACCTTTTAATCAAAAACGAATTGAAAGGTTCATCTCTTAATGAATATTTTCCTAAAAAAACAGATGAAAAATAGTTCAGGAAGAAGGGAATCTTTAACGATGCTACCAACTGAAGTGAGAAGAAGAATTCTCCGCTTTGAAAATGGTGAAACAAACGAAATTGAAGACAGCGTTGTCACAGAATTTCCCGTCACGGTAAAAATCAATGGACAAGAATTTGTTACGATGGTCAGTACCCCAGAATATATTGAGGATATGGTCGTAGGATTTTTAGCATCCGAAGGGGTTATCCGAAAATACGAGGATATTGAGAACATCTGGTTCCAAGAAAAAGAAGGCTTTGTCCATGTAAAAACAAAGAATATGAATCCATATTATAAAGATATTCAAAGTAAAAGATATATTACATCATGCTGTGGAATGAGTAGACAAGGTTTTGTTTTTGTAAATGATGCATTAACCGCAAAAAAAATGAAAGAAGTGAATGTTCAACTATCATTTCAGGATTGTTTTCGATTAATGAAAGAAATGCAGCAGTCCGCATTTTTGTTTCATGAAACAGGCGGAGTCCATAATGCTGCTTTATGTGATTTAAATGGGATTGTTTTGAATAGAATGGATATTGGTAGGCATAATGCATTAGATAAAATCTATGGATATTGTCTAAAAAATAATATTCGTATTTCAGATAAAATAATTGTTTTTAGTGGGCGATTATCTTCTGAAATTTTACTAAAAGTAGCTAAAATTGGTTGTGAGGTTATACTGACGAAATCAGCTCCAACAGAATTAGCTCTTCAATTAGCTGAAGAATTAGGTATTACGACAGTGGGATTTATTCGAAATCAGTCACTTAATGTATATACTCATTCAAAGCGTATTGTGAAATAGAAACTAAAAACAGATTATTTATGAAATAAAAAGAAGTGAGGCAATGGTTATGAAAAATGTTGCATTGGATAAACATCATCGACCTTTACAGGATTTACGTATATCTGTTACCGATCGCTGCAATTTTCGTTGCCGTTATTGTATGCCGGAAGAAATTTTTGGTCAGGACTATTCTTTTTTATCACAAGATAAAATACTTTCTTTTGATGAAATTGAAAGATTAACGCGTATTTTTGTATCTTTAGGGGTAAGGAAAATTAGAATTACTGGTGGAGAACCTTTATTACGTAAAAATTTACCTAAACTGATTGAACGATTAAATAAAATTGATGGTGTTGAAGATATTGCTTTAACAACAAACGGTACTTTACTTAAAAAGTTTGCAAAGGATTTATATGAAGCCGGTTTAGGAAGAGTAACTGTAAGTATCGATTCTTTAGATGAAGAACGATTTTCATATATGACCGGTAATCGAGGAAATGTAAAGTCAGTGCTTGAAGGGATCCAAGCTGCATCTGAGGTCGGAATGAAGGTTAAAATCAATATGGTTGTTCAAAAAGGTAAAAATGAACAAGATATTATTCCGATGGCACAATATTTTAAAGAGAAGAAACACATTCTTCGTTTTATTGAGTATATGGATGTTGGAAATTATAATGGCTGGAGGCTCGATGAAGTAGTAGGAAAACAAACAATCATCGAGACGATCAATGAAGTCATGCCTTTAGAATTTACAGAAGCTAATTATGTAGGAGAAGTCGCGAATCGATATCGTTACAAAGATAGTGATGATGAAATTGGCATTATTTCTTCAGTGACCGATTCATTTTGTTCAACTTGCACAAGGGCACGTATATCTGCAGAAGGAAAATTATATACTTGTTTATTTGCAACAAAAGGTTATGATCTAAAAGAATTGGTAAGGTCTAACCAAGATGATGAACAAATAAAAGAAACGATTCTTTCGATATGGAGCAATCGAACTGATCGTTATTCAGATGAACGATTAAGTAATACGAAAAAAATGAATGATAAATCATCACATAAAATTGAAATGTCCCATATAGGTGGTTAATCATTACCAATAATAGAAGGTTTGGAGTTTATGCAAGCTCTAACTAAAAATTAGAAAGTGATGATTGGTATCTCTGTTTGATTAGCAGAGAAATTAAGCAGCATTCAGAACTCCTTATATGATGAGGATTTCTTAATGCTGCTTTATTTATATAGAGGGAAAACAAGAAAAGCAGAAAAATTGGTGAGGATACCCGGAGAAAACGTTTTATCTCTTTCGCTAGGACCTGCTTTTTAATGGAGGATATCTTATGTCAGAACGCTATTCACGTCAGCAGCTTTTTACCCCGATTGGTGAAAATGGACAAGAATTAATTAGAAAGAAACATGTTTTAATTGTTGGGGCAGGTGCGCTTGGAAGTGCTAGCGCGGAAGCACTTGTTAGGGCTGGAATTGGCAAGTTAACTTTAATTGATCGGGATTATGTTGAAATGAGTAACCTTCAAAGGCAACAGCTTTATACCGAAGAAGATGCATTTGAGAAATTGCCGAAAGTAATTGCCGCTAAAAAACGTCTCCAAAAAATAAATTCAGATGTGATCATCAATTCGCTAGTAATGGATGCAAGAGCAGATAATATGGAAGTCCATTTGAAGGACACTGATGTTATGATTGATGCAACAGATAATTTTGATATTCGTTTTATCATAAATGATTTATCACAGAAATATGACATTCCGTGGGTGTATGGCTCTTGTGTTGGGAGCTTTGGTATGTGTTGTACGATTCTACCAAGTAAAACTCCATGTTTAAACTGTATATTAAAAAGTTTACCAGTACCTGGTGTGACATGTGACACAGCCGGAGTCATTAGTCCTGCGGTACAATTAGTGGCGGCTTACCAGGTTGCTGAAGGATTAAAACTATTAGTTGAAGATTATTCTGCTGTTAATTCAAAATTCCTTACTTTTGATTTATGGAATAATCAACATTATTCATTTAAAGTGACGAAACTCAAATCAGATGATTGTCCTTCATGTGGAACAAATAGGACGTATCCTTATTTATCCTTTGAAAATCAAACGAAAACAAGTACACTTTGTGGGCGAAACACGGTTCAAATTAGACCTTCAACGACTAAAAATTACGACTTTTATGAATTAGAAAATCAACTAAAACAACATGGAACAGTTCAACGTAATCCATATTTGGTCTCTTGTCAGATAGAAGATTATCGATTTGTTGTTTTTCAAGATGGTAGGGTTTTTGTTCACGGAACAAATGATATACAGGAAGCTAAAAAACTATATTATCGTTTATTAGGTTAATAGAGAGAGGATGAAAAGAATGGTTGAAAAACGAGTACCACTACCAATCGAAGAAGCGGTTCGTAAAGTGATGGATTTTGCCAAACGCGGATCACAAGAAATGGTATCAATCGATTTAGCGTATGGACGAGTATTAGCTGATGATCTAAAAGCTGATCAAGATGTACCTGCTTTTGACCGCTCTCCATATGATGGTTTTGCGATTCGAGCTGAAGATACTATTCTTACAAGCAATGAAAATCCAACAATCTTTGAAGTAGTTGGTGAAATTGGGGCTGGTTCAGTTTTTCCAAATGAAGTAGAACCATTACAGGCCGTTCGTATTATGACAGGCGCACAAATACCTCAAGGTTGTTCAGCCGTTGTCATGCTTGAATTAGCGAAAGAGATTAAAACGGAAGGTAAAACTTTTATTGAAATTAAACGCTCTTATCAAAAAGGCGATAATATTTCATTCCAAGGGGAAGAAACGCATAAAGGTGATATTCTTGTTAAAAAGGGAACTGAAATCAATCCAGGAGTGATCGCTTTACTTGCTACATTTGGATATAGTCAAGTTCCTGTAGCGAAAAAGCCTGTCATCGGAGTCATTGCAACAGGTAGTGAGCTGCTAGATGTCAACGAGCCGCTTGAACCTGGTAAAATTCGCAATAGTAATTCCTATATGATTCTTGCTCAAATTCAAAAAGCAGGTGCAATTCCTAAATATTTAGGAAAGTTTAGCGATGATTTGGATACTTGTTTTTCAGAAGTTCAAAATGCCTTAGAGCAAGTCGATTTTCTAATTACGACTGGTGGAGTATCTGTTGGTGATTATGACTATTTACCAGATATTTATGTAAGATTAGGAGCTACCGTTTTATTTAATAAAATTGCCATGCGTCCAGGAAGTGTAACAACAGTAGCGCATTTTGAAAATAAATTATTATTCGGTTTATCTGGAAATCCATCCGCTTGTTTTGTTGGATTTGAGCTATTTGTTAGACCGATTATCCAATCATATTTATTAAACGAAACACCACATTTAAAAAGAGTAAGTGCAATTTTAGGTGAAAACTTTCCTAAGCCAAATCCATTTACTAGATTTGTAAGGGGTAAAATTGTTTATCATGAAGGTCAATTAACAGCAATTCCAGCAGGTTTTGATAAGTCTAGCGCTGTATCTTCATTAGCTTATACAGATGCTTTTATTGTTTTACCTGGAGGAACTAGAAAATATGAAAAAGGCATGTCGGTCGACTTGTTATTATTAGAAGACCATGAAGGAAGTAAATGGCCTTGGTATGACTTCATACCTGCATATAAGTAAAAAAATAGAACACTATTAATTTAAGAAAAGTGAAGTGATTTACTTGGAACAAACATTATTTAAGATTGTCGATACGCCAATTGTTGTTGAGGAAGTTTCAGATAAAGTAAAAAGTAGAAATGCAGGAGCCATTACTGTTTTTATTGGTACAGTTAGAGAGTTAACAAAAGGAAAAAAGACTTTGTCGCTAGAGTATCAAGCATATGAAACAATGGCCGTAAAAAAACTAGCCCAAATTGGTGACGAAATCAACGAGAAATGGCCGGAAGCAATTGTTGCGATTACGCATCGAGTTGGAAGATTAGCGATTAGCGATATTGCTGTGGTTATTGCCGTTTCCTCTCCGCACCGTAAAGTTGCTTACGAAGCAAATGAATACGCAATTGAACGAATTAAACAAATCGTTCCGATCTGGAAAAAAGAGTTTTGGGAAGATGGTACGATGTGGATTGGTGACCAATTAGAAAATACACCATACCAAGAAGGAAAACCAAGTGTGGAGGAATCAAAATGATTAAAGTTTTATTATTTGCTCATTTACGTGAGAAAGCTGGAACTGATGAATTGACAGTGACTGATCAAAATGGAATAAACGTAAAAGAGTTAAAAAACTTGCTAATGAATAACTATGATTTACCACAACTGAATCAGATTATGACTGCAGTAAATGAAGAGTTTGTAACGGATGAAGAAATTGTAAATGATGGAGATACTGTCGCATTTATTCCACCAGTAAGTGGGGGCTAATGGATTTTATAAAGCTTGAAAGTAGGTAGAATGATGCATAAACATAATGAAAAAGCGGTTGTTAACACTGCCGTTTTAACAGTTAGTGATACTAGAACTGTTGAAAATGACGAGAGCGGTAAACTAATTAAAGCTTTATTAAACGAGCAAAAACATACTGTCCATGATTATAAAATTACAAAAGATGAAATAGCATTGATCGAATCGATTGTTAGATCATGGAGCGAAGAGGATACGATTCAAGTGATCATCATAACAGGTGGTACTGGTTTTACGAAAAGAGATGTTACATATGAAGCAATTTCAAAAATGCTAGATAAAGAAATGCAAGGATTTGGGGAACTGTTTCGTTCATTAAGTTATACAGAAATCGGTCCAAAGGCTATGTTTAGTAGAGCAATCGCAGGTAGCTTTCATGATAAAGCGATCTACGTAATTCCAGGTTCAAAAAACGCAGTAAATCTAGCAATGACAAAACTAATTTTACCAACATGCCAACATTTTGTGGAAGAATTAAACAGGCAATGAAAATAGCTGGCGTCGTTTTAGCAGGTGGAAAGTCATCCCGTTACGGTAAACCAAAAATGTTTGAAACGTATAAAGACAAATTATTGTACGAATATAGTGTAGAAGCCTTAAAGGAAAATTCGATTTCACCGATTATCATTTCAACGAACGAAAAACTAGTTCCGTATTTTAGTAAAAATGATGTAGACTTTGTCATAGAAGAGGAAGCCAAAGAATACCAAGGACCTCTGTATGCGATGTACAATGCATTTTCTAATAGACTATACTATGACTGGTATTTTGTCCTAGCCTGCGACACTCCTTTTATTACAGCTGACTTTGTAAAAAACATGGTCGAAAAGGCAAAAAATACAAATGTTGATGCAATCGTTCCAATCCAGTCCGATAAACTTCAACCACTATTTGCGCTCTATCATCGAAATTGTATCGAAAAAATGAAAGAGATTTTAGATAAAAACAAACGAAAAGTTCAGTTGTTATTCAGTGAAGTAAATGTAATGACTGTTCAATTTTCAAATGATGATCTCATCTTTAAAAATATAAATAGTCCGAATGACTGGATTTAATTTAAGAAATTTTAGACTTACCTGGAGGTACTTTCATGAGTGAATTTTCACATTGGAATGAAGAAGGAAGACCTAAAATGGTCGATATATCAGAAAAAGACATCACTACTAGAGTCGCAATTGCGCAAAGTACAATTTCGATCTCAGCGGAATTATATGAAGCAATTCAAAATGGATTAATTAAAAAAGGTGATCCACTAAATGTTGCACAAATTGCTGGAATTATGGGAGCTAAAAAAACTTCTGACATTATTCCAATGTGTCACCCAATCGCACTTTCAGGAACGGACTTTACATTCGAATATGTAGAGGCACCTAATGGATATGATTTAATCATTCGTGCGACAGTGAAATGCAGCGGAAAAACTGGAGTTGAAATGGAGGCACTTACAGCTGTAAGTGTAGCTGGCCTTACATTTTACGATATGTGTAAAGCGGTTGATAAAAGTATGGTTATAAAAGAAACGTTTTTAGTTCAAAAAAAAGGTGGTAAAAGCGGCGACTTTTTCCATAAATAAGATTGGAACAAAAGCTTAATTGATTAGAAGCATCTACGATCTAATCAATTAAGTTTTCTAATTTTTTATCAAATACAAAAACTGAAATTGCAATATCTTCTTCAACTTTCATATCCGAGAAAAGATTGATAAACTTAGCATCAACGATTTCTTCTAGCTTAACTGGATGATTTTTCGCATATACATCTTGAATCATCTTCGTTCTAGCATTATGTACGATATCACGCCCTTCAGAAGTTTGAGCAATAAATAGCTCAGTAGGTGTCAGATTTCCATACAAAGTTGAAACAGCCATATTTTCAACAAAAACAGTATGGATTCTTTCAGGGCCTTTACCAAATAATTCTTTACGCAGTTTTCGTATATAGTCATTAAATTCATGGATGACTTTAGACATTACATATACCCCTTAAATTAAATCTGTTTTTTCTTATCATAAAACAATGATTAGAAAATTTAAAGGAAAAAACTTTTAGAGAAAATCTTCTTAAAGCTTTACTAAACTGCTCCACCATCAATACAAGAATCTATTAAATTGATTTTTGCATGAATGGTGTTTTTTCAGTAGGCTCCATATAATAAAAGTATTGAATAAAAAGGAATTGAGAGCGATGAAAAAGAACTATTCCATTTTGCAAATTGTAGGCTATCAAAATAGTGGGAAAACAACACTTACTGAAAAACTCATTAAAAAGGTCAATCAAAAAGGACTATCAGCTGCTACTATAAAACATCATGGACATGGCGGTGCGCCTGATTTAGAAATAGAACATAAAGACAGTAGTCGTCACTTAGATGCTGGAGCAATCGTTTCTAGTGTTGAAGGTGATGGAGTTTTGCAGTTAAGAACAAATTATATTAATTGGGATTTAAAGAAAACAATTGAATTATATCGCTTTTTTTCAACAGATATTATTTTTATTGAAGGTTATAAAAGGGAAAGTTACCCAAAAGTAGTATTATTAAGAAGTGAGGATGATCTGAATTTACTCGACTCATTAACGAATATTATCTGTATGATCAGCCATTTTGAGATTGAAGAGGGTAGATTGAAAGATTATCAATTTTTCCATCTTTATGATGAAGAAAATTATTTAGATTTCTTGATGAATGAAATGTCAAAAGGTCATTTCATAGAAGATTAAAAAATAGATGAAAATATGGTTTGTTTTGAAATGAGGAATTTAAGTGTTTGAAGAGTTTATAATTCCCCTTAAGATTTCCATTAAGGTTACGATCGTGGCAGGATTTATCGTTATTATTTTAGGGACTATAGCTGGAAGAATTCTCTCTATGAAATCCTTTAAAGGTAAGACACTTTTAGAAACAATTTTAATGTTACCTTTAGTTCTTCCTCCTACAGTTGTAGGATTTTTACTATTAGTCATTTTTGGAAGACAAAGCTTCGTCGGAAAAATGATCGAATGGTTATTTAAACAGCCACTTGTTTTTACATGGTGGGCTGCTGTAATTGCATCAGTTATTGTAGCATTTCCGCTTATGTATCAATCTGCAAAAACGGGATTTCAAAGTGTAGACAATGAAATTGAAGAGGCAGCTAGAGTTTGTGGAGCAAATGAATGGAATGTTTTTTTCTTGATTTCAATTCCACTTTCATTAAAAGCCATTATCTCAGGTAGTATATTAAGCGTTGCAAGAGTACTAGGGGAATTTGGTGCTACACTTATGTTTGCAGGAAATATCCCAGGGAAAACACAAACTGTTCCAACAGCCATTTATTTAGCTATTGATGCTGGAAATATGAAAATGGCTTGGTTATGGGTGCTTTCAATGGTCTTAATTTCTTTTATTATGCTGTTAGTCGTACAGTTGAAACAAAAATGATTTTACAGATTTGTATTGTCTCAAATTAGTATATAATGCTGTATGTAGAGTGTTTTTCCTTATTATTCCAAAATTATAATTTACATAAAATAAAACCCAGTTATACAAATAGAAACTTAAAAATGAGAGGGTGGAAGGTATGGCAAATAAAGTTGAGTTAATTAATCTTGCAGTAGGATTACCGAGTAAAATGGAATATGGCGAAAACAAAGAAATGATAACGGGGATTTGTAAAGAAGGAATAGAAGAAGTTTACTTATCAAAAGAAGGCTTTAAAGGTGATGGAGTAGCTGACTTAAAACATCACGGTGGACCAGATCGAGCTGTTTGTGTGTATCCATATGAACACTACGCACTTTGGGAAAAAGAGTTTAATCTAAATTTACCACTCTCAGCATTTGGAGAAAATATTACTGTCACAAATATGTTAGAAAAAGACGTATGCATTGGCGATGTCTACCAAATTGGCGATGCAATTATCCAAATTACACAAAGTAGAATACCTTGCGACACAATTACAAGAAGAACGAATGTAGCACTTAAGAGAATCGTAGAAACTGGATTTACAGGCTACTTATGCCGTGTAATAAAAGAGGGAACAATTAGAAAAGATTCAAAAATAGAATTAATTGAAACTCAAAAAAATAAAGTTTCAGTACTTTATTGCAACGAGATTTATTTCCATGATCCAAAAAATGTTGAAGGAATAAAAGCGATATTGGAAGTTCCTGAGTTAGCAGAGGATTGGAGAATTCGGTTAGATAAGCGTTTGGAGAATTTAGTTTAATATTTTATTATAAAGGGTAGGAAGTCGCTTTAGTTGGAGCGGCTTTTTTTTATACTAGGTTCTATTAAAATATATTGTTGAATTTCTTGTTCAACTAAGTTGCAGTTTAGTTGGATAAGGATTTTGAAAAAAGTCTAGCGAATTTTACAATTAAGTAATATATTTCAAATTAGAATGTAAAAATTTTAGAACTAAAAGTAAAATTTGAGGTGCTGAAAAATGTCGTTATTAAAGAGTTATGTAAAATGGTTATCAGAACATACTGTTAGAAAATATGACCTAGCTGAATTACTATCTTTAGTATTTTTTTTATCTTTGATTTTATATGGAATCAAATTTAATAATTTTTATTTCTTTATGATACTGTTTTTGACAATAAATCTATTTCAATTATGTAATGACTTATTGAGGAAAATTTTAGGTAAATTTAATACGGAAATTCCAAAATGGATAAATACTATTCCGATTGTTTTTGCGTTTTTATATATATTAATTTACTACTTTATTAAAATAACGCATGATTTACAATCTTATTAAACTAACGCAGTGCATTAGTTAAACAAGATTCCGAGGAGATGCAAAATGAAAGTATTGCTAGAACTAATTAGAATTGTATTTATATTCCTATTGTTAGGATTAATATTAAGTACATTGTTACGAAACTTATACTTATCAATGGGTGTAAATTTAGATAAATTTGGTTGGATGGGTTCGGTTGCGATTTTTTCTTTGTTATTTGTTTTATATAGAAATAAACTTCAATTTAGTGGTTGGTACACTGGAAAAGCAAGAGTTAAACTTTCAAAAAAGATAACTACTTTTCTTGTATCTGTATCGGTATTATTAATAATTTCACTACCAATCCTAAGTTACTTATTCAACTAAATCATGCATTAGTTGAAGATCACGAGTTGTTCGCAGCTCGTTTTTTTATTCAACAAAATGGCGGTTTAGTTCAATAAGGATTAAGTGCAGTATTATGGAATTATATTTAAATACAATTATCACTAAAGGGGTTTAGGAGGAAAAAATGCTCAGGCTTACATTATTTATTGAATGCATCAACGAAGAAGAGGCTTTATTAATAATGCATGAATGCTTAAAATTAAATGACAAATATACGTCATCTTTTAAGCTATTTTCAAAAGAAGCGTATTGGAAGTTTGATGGCTGGTATAAAATAGTTTTTGATATTGAAACAGGTTGTCCAATTAATATTTCTAAAGCTGAGCTAATACTTAAAAGTTTTGTAAATAAATGGGATTGGTTCGGTAGAGATGCAGTTTCTAGTAGTGATGTTCCAGATACAATATTTTTCGATAATAGAGTCAGATTCTTAAACTGTTGGTTTGAGAAACTTACCTTATAGAGGCAAAATCTTATGTAACTAACGCATGCTTTAGTTGAAGAAAAACACAAAGTATATTATTACTAAATTTATTGGCGCAGTTAAAGTAAAATGTTGATTTTTTAAATCTAAAAACGACTGTCTATGATTGACAGTCGTTTAACTTTCAATTTGAACTCTCTTTTTAGTTTATAGACTATTCTACGATTAATTTTCCTGTCATTTGAGTATGTCCTGATCCACAAAATATAGAACAGTGGTATTCAAAAGTGCCTGTTTTATTTGCAATAAATT
>Ga0055532_1000215_pt1 | contig 45435 bp, 48 predicted proteins | sample AraplaCol_mLB_r2_FD_54990 | JGI IMG/M metagenome (GOLD analysis project Ga0055532, IMG submission 54990) | Arabidopsis root microbial communities from North Carolina, USA - plate scrape CL_Col_mLB_r2 | ecosystem: Host-associated > Plants > Roots > Endosphere | place: USA: North Carolina...
AAATGGGATGGAAGGACGAAGTCGTTGAAATGCAGTTGTCGCATAAGGACAAGGACAGGACTCGCTCGACGTACAACCATGCGAAGTATTTACCGGAGCGTAGGGAGATGATGCAAGCTTGGGCGAACTGGCTCGACGACGTCGAGGAAGATGCACTCCAAGACGAGGGTGCCGCGAGCATCCCCATCAGTGAACTATGATGCAGATGGCTTTGCGCGTTGACTGATACAGATAAGGCTCAAACGCTAAAGCCACACTCCACGACCTACGCCAAAAAATTGCTGTGATGGCCGTAGTCGCCCCAGAAGTTGCCAGACTGGTCACCCGGTCCAGTTTCACGCCTCAGGGCTTGCTGCCGTACCAACCCGAGGCAAGCAAGCCCCGCACCGAGCTCGCGTCGTCGAGTGTGCTGCAGTTGCACCGCCAGTTGCCGAAGAACGCTAGGCCTCGCAGACGTTGGAGCACAGTCGTGAACGAGCCATGAGACAAATGGTCGGCGGATAGCTTGAGCAATGCGCTAGCGCCGATCATGTTCGCCGTGGGCACGCGTACCCCTTTGAACACTTCCGACTGAGTCAAGGGGGAGATCATTGGCGTGGCCGGAAGTTTGGCAATCTTCTCGCCCGCACTGCCGTCATGCATTTGCGCATGGAAAATCGGATGCCCCTGGGTGGCTCCTCGCCCGCCATAGTCGTACCGGACAGCCAACAAGGTCTTCCATCCGGACGATGTCACCCGATAGTAGCCAATGTCGACGAATGCTTCGTGCAGATAGCTCGCTTCGGCCAACGGCTTAGCATCGTCGAACGCGTAGATGTCACGGGAAGACATAAGCACCGCGATTCGGTCCGTGGCAGGGGCGGCTTTACCCGCGGCACGATGTCGGCTCGAGAGCCGCTCAATCCTCAACGCTCCCACCACCTCGACAGTGGAGTGCTTCGGTGGCTTGTTCACGACGAAGCATTCGGTGCGGATGGGTTGAAGCGCGGCACCCTCGACAGTGGCCAAACGATCGAAGGCGTTGTACACCTCGCGGTACGCGGTCGTCGCCGCGAGAGCAAAGTCGTCAATCTGTGCCTGAGTGGGCATTCCGTACGTATTCCCTGAAAAACGCGATCACCCGATCCAGGGTGCGAGCTTGCGATAAGTTGATGCCTGCAGGCGTGCGAGGTCTGCGCCAGGCGGGAACCACCTCACGCGGCCAGATGACTTCTCGGCACTGATGGGCTGATGCGTCGCCATGCAGTAGTACCCTGCGTGCAGTTTGGAATCAACGCTGCACGGGCAATACCGAACTTTCTTCAGGCCGCGCTTTTCGCAAAACTCCACTCCACTGGAGCATTGAGCCTCAGCCAAAATCTCGTCGAGCAGATGTCTCCACCACAACGGAGCATCTCGGTCTTCGAACGGCAGGTTGGTATAGAGAGCCGCCTTGAACAGCTTCTGCACATCTACACGGACGAAATCGTCCGGGTGAATGTCCAGATAGCTCGCGGCAGCGACCGTATTGACAAGCACACCGGGATACTTCATCACCAGATCAGTCAACCAAACGCCGAGCGCGGCAACCAGACGCCGATGGACGTGCACCGACATCCTCGCCTTGCTATCTTGGGAGAACTTCAAAATCTCGCCGATAGCCACTTGGTCTCCGCACGCAAAGGTATCGAAATGGCCCGCTGCCGCCGGCTGCTGCAGCACACCTGCCAACAATGCGCCGGGAGACGTTGCTGTGGCAGCGCCGGCAGGTCGCCGTTTCTTGGCGCCTTTCCCTTGAGTAGCCTCATCCGGGCCGTCGTGCCACTTCTGAATGCGCGCCTGCAGATCGACAAAGCCCTTGGCCAAGCTGGCGACCTGAGCCGCTCGAACGGTAATGTCGGGGGACAGGTCTATCAGACCGTCGCCCGGAATGCGCTTGAACTCGTCGACGGGATTGGGCTTTGCGCGTCGATATCCCGCAACCGGAAGCCCCAAAACTTTGGCGGCGCCGGAAACTGCCGTTTGGGACAGTCCGTTCCAGTCCTTTGAGTTGGCAGAAAGATCGCGATCCGTGACCAGCAGCACCAATCGATCGTAGAAGCCGCTCGCACGGATCCAGGCTTCAACGCGATCCTCATACGGCGCCCTGCTGTTCTCGGGCGCCTGGTCGAGCGGAAACACCTCCAACTGACAGGCCTTGCCCAATTTAGGCTTTACGCGTTTGACGAAGTCCTTGACGATCATCGGATCATCTTCGAACAACAGGACGACCGGCGTGGAATTAGTTGGCATGGGATCTCCGTGGGATCTGGATGTGGATACAAGTAACGAAACCAGGAGAGGGTTCGTCCACGACGGCCTTGCCACTAGCGCGGGAGACCAAGTCGCGAACCAACGGCAATCCCAGGCCCATCCCGGTCCCGAGGGGACTGTTGGTACGGGATGTCGTTGTAAAGAACGGATCCCAGATGCGCTCACGCATGTCGTCAGCGATGCCGTTTCCGGTGTCCTGGACGGTGAGGTGGTGGAAGCGCGCATCGTTCCAAGCAGAGATCAGGATCACCGGCTCGAGTTCGTCCGATTCACGAGCCAGGATCGCCTTCGTGGCGTTGCTGTATAGATTCAAAAGGACCGCGCTGTACATTGCGACCGGGATTGGCGGCACCATAACATCGTCCTCGCAAGCGATGTCGGTGGAAATTCCGCGGCCCTCAGGAATCTTGTGGAAATGATCAACCACCCATTCGATTTGCCCGAGCGCGCTGAAGGACGCCGTATCGTCGCCTCGCAGTGAGTCCGTGAAGAGACGCGTGTAGCTAATGTAACTATCTAGCTGCTCGCGCGAGCTCCTGATGCGATCAAGCGATGCCGTGAGCGCGGGGAAACGCTTTGCGTGCACCTGAATCTCTTCGACGATATCGTCCAGAGCTAAAAACAGACGCTCGGCCTCATGCGTCATGAAGCCTGCCACCACGCCGAGGCCTGCGGCAATTTCAAGGCGCTGGCGTGCGTTGCGATCGTAGGTATCCTGTTCAGTCAGGCGAGTCGCGAGATGACTGTAGTGTTGTATCAGCGCTGCCCGCTCTTCAGGCGCCAAACGCGGATCGTTCCTGAACGAGTCAGCTGCCTTTGCCAGATCTGATCGCAGCGCGCGACGCGCCTGCTCCGCGGCCTTTTCTTCCGCTTGCAGCTGACGCTGCTTGTCAAGAGACGCCAGCATCTCCAAACCGCCCCGCACGGCGTCAACCAACTCCTCGTAGGCATCGTTGACGAGATAACCCTGTCGATCCATCGCTGGAATCAGATCGGTCTCATCCGGGTCGTCCGACGCCCGTGACGATACGAACACGGCTCCGATGACCTGCAAGCCGCTCGGAAGGTTCAGTGCAGGGTTCAGCTTGGGCCTTGCGCGCTGCAGATCGCTGATGGGAAAGTGCAATCGAGCGATATCACTCCGCCAGTCTCTACGGTTGTGAGCGCCGTCCTGATTCAGAAACAGCCAATCATCGTCCGTGAACCCGTAGGGACGAATGCGAAAGCCGTTATCGATGATGCCAATGCCAGAGTTTTCCTTCAACCAATCCCAGATGCGATTGCGCAGCATTGGAATGCCGAGAAAGGCGTCCTTCCGCTTCGGAGTGAAGGCGATGTCTGCATGAAACCCTGACTTGATATGGTTGCGAAAGTGCACTTTCAGCGCGTACACGTTGTCGTCACCGGCGAAGCGCACGGTATAGCGCAACGTCTGCTTTACCAACGATACAGTTAGCCGAGCCCAAGCGTGTTCTATAACACCCCGGGCTACGTCGGTATCTTCCGCGTTCAGGGAGGGAAAACCTTCGAAGACAACGCGGTAGCCCGGATCGGTCTCGGCACCATTCGCTTGGAGCCGCTTAAACGGACCGGGATCGAATGCAGACGTCGGCGTCGCAATCTTCAAAACCTTCGTCAGCAACTGCTTGTCCACAGCCGCTAGCAAGTCGTGCTTGAGGCGCCACACAGTTAGCGTCGTGCCGAGTTCGTCCTCGGGCTTTGCCTTTGTCACTCGGAACGGCACGCGAGCTTTGGAGAGCATGACGGCTCGGTCCAGGCGCCGCCAGTCGAAAACGGCCTCGAGAACGGTACGGCCCTGCGGGGTATCACACACCGAGCGGAGCTTCAGCGCTCCGCCGAGGAATCTGATGGCAAACCGGCCGATCCCTTTCTGCCCGGTAACCAACCGACGATACCTCGGAGTCCTCGCCTCGCGCTTACCGCTAGTGGCAATGCGCATCCAACGCTCTCGGAAGTCCAACACGGACATTCCATTGCCGTCGTCCGTCACGACAAGCGCGTGCGCATCCCGATATTGCGTCAAGACGAGCTTGCAGCATGATGCTTCCGCGTCGCTTGCATTCTTGACCAACTCCAGAAGCGCGACGTCCGCAGAAGCGACTAGGCGCTCACCCAGCTCTTGGAGGAGCCGAACTTCTACGTCGAACGCAATGGAGCCCGAGTCGAGACTGGTAATGGCCTTGATCTGACCACCCCCGCTGTATTTTTTGGAGCTCGCCACTGTAGCTAGCGCGCGGCGCAAAGTTGATTCAGCACCGCGTTCATCTGATTCACTTCGATTTTCAAGAATCCCCCCGAAAGTGGCACGACTCGCTTAGAAAAGTCCATCGATAGCAGTTCAGTGAGCAGCATATCGGCAGACTTCTTCGGTTGGCAATAGATACCGTGGACGGCTCCGACGTGCACCGCCCCCATCTCGTTCTTGAACATCTTTGGCGTCGAAGACTTGAAACCGGATGAATAAAGGATCTGTGCCGGCGGTGGCACCTTGGTTCGCCACCAGGTCTGCCGCTTGGAACAAGTGTAGTTACCGCGGACCTCGTCAGATGCAGTTTTCAGGTAGCTCTCAAGCGCGGGGCTAGGAGCAGCTACCGGATTAATCAACCAGCATTTGCGGCCAGCGTTGACGTACTCATCGCGAAAAAGCCGCTCTGTGAGAGTGCGCTGATCGCTGCGAAGGTGGCGGAAAGACGTAATAGCCGGGATCACGTCCCGCTTGACCTGAAGTCGATAATGTAGCCGAAGCTCTTCGGTGAGCACGAAAAATTCCTGCCCACCCGGACTCAGGCCGCGCGACGCGCGCGTTGTGCTCGTCGCACGCTCATAAGACAGTCGCGTTTGATCGCTGCCAGTGATATGAAGCCGATGACGAACCGAATCGAACTGTCGACCGATCTCGTGGAGATGCAGGCCACCTTCATCAGCCGGCGCGGCCTTGTCGATAATCGTGATGCAAGCAGTGGTCAGAACCCGCTCGAATCGCGCGTCCTCCAGGTGATAGACGTCGACACGCCACCCCTTGGCAGCCAGGTACCGCCGCAAGGATTCGCTAGCCGGCCGGCTGATCCACTCGTAGGGAATCACCAACGCGACCAAGCCGTCGTCGTTCACGGCATCCAGCGCGAGCCAGGTGAAATAGATATAGGCGTTGCTGCGGCCGTCTGGCGAATATCCATCGATCGCGCGCAGCCGCCGTTCAGCCGTCTCCAGCCAAGATGCGCTGAGGTCGTGGTGCCGGACATACGGAGGATTGCCGATGCAGACGTCGAAGGCAGCCCGCGTGTTCGCAGCAACGAAGGCAGACTCCAGTTCAACCGTGGCGAGCGGTGGGATCACCTCCGGCAGCCTCTTGGGATCGATCTCGAATCCGGTGTAGCGCTCGAAGCGCCCACCGCGAGCAAATCGCGCATCCCCGCAACCAAAGTCGACCACGCGGCCGACCGCCGCCCGACGCTCATTGACAAGATGCCATACCTGCTCCACCAGCGCAGGAGGTGTGTCGACTTGGCAGCGGCTCAGATAGTCGGCAGGGTCGGAGTCACCGACCTCAGACAGAACGTCGTCACTTGGGGTGCGATCCATTGGGTTCCTGACAAGGGGCAGTCTAGATAGTATCCGGCGCGCTCAATGTACCGGTGGTTCAAGTGTGGCAAGCGCAGCGCGAGACGAAGGCCCGAAGGCAAAATCCTGAATGTTACCCTGTTTCTTAAATTGCCATATATTGCAAGAGTGAATGCCGATGCGCAAGGTGGCTACATGATCTACATTTTCACGATCGAATTGCCACCCTGTGCGCCTCGGCCGACGGATGGCGCCCACCCTGTATAGCGATATCGATCAGAACAACCCGGTCGGCTGTGCAGAATCGTCCCAACTGAAAATGATCAGCTCGTTTCGCTCGACGCCCCTTCCACCGCCGACCGTGTATTGAATCGGCACGGTCCCGGCGAACACGCGTCGGATGTCGGGATGGTCATTGAGGCTCACGATCGCGCGCCCTTTGATCGATCGTATGCGTTGCGCCATCCGCTCGTACTCGCCGAACGGAAACGCCACACCATACCCCTCCGTCTCGTAATACGGTGGGTCCAAGTAGAACAGCGTATGCGGGCGATCGTATCGATCAATGCAGGCAACCCAATCCAGCCGCTCGACGAACGTGTTCGCAAGCCGCAGGTGTGCCGCTGATAGCTCCTCCTCGATGCGCAGGAGATTCAGGCCCGGCGGCGTTGTCGTCGCCGTGCCGAACGTCTGCCCTTCGAGCTTCGCCCCAAAGCAACTTTTCTGCAGGTAGTAGAACCGGGCCGCCCGCTGGATATCGGTGAGGGTTTCCGGGACCGTCTGCTTCAGCCATTCGAATACCTGCCGACTCGTCAGCGCCCATTTGAACTGACGCACGAACTCCTCCAGATGATGCTGTACGACGCGATACAGATTGATCAGCTCCCCGTTTACGTCGTTGATGACTTCGACCTTGGCCGGCGGCCGCAGGAAGTACAAAGCGGCCCCGCCCGCAAACACCTCGACATAGCAGTCGTGCGCCGGAAAACGCGGGATGATGTGATCTGCGAGACGACGCTTGCCGCCGATCCAAGGAATGATGGGATTTGCCATTGTGAAAGCCGTTTTTAAACTTGGTGTAGAATCCGGCCCGCCTACGTAGGTAAGCAGGGCCTTGGCTGATTCACTGGCACAAGCAGTGGAAAGGCGACCGGGGCAATGCGCGAACATTTCCCCGATCGCCCTGTTTCTCTCGAAGCTGCGTGGCTTCGATTGCCGCGTTATTGCGGCAGATTGGTTTGTGCGTCGCCGATCAACGCGTCGTAACTGCGTTCGCACTGCTGGCCGGCGATTCCGCGCTCGTCAGCGATCTTCGCCAACTCTCCCGCGCGCTCTTCAGCCCGGCCGAACACGTCGGCAAGCAGATTGAGGGCGTCGCCGGTTGCCGAGCTTCCGGCCGCAGCGCCGGCACGCCGGACGTCGGCGACGAGTGCCGCGACTTGCCTGCGCAGCCCGTCAGCAGCAGCACCGGCAACAGCAGCATCAGCGGCTGCCTGATCACGTTCTTTCGCAGCATCGGTTGCGATCTCCTGTTGTGCCGCCAACCGGCGGCGAATTTCGTTACGCTCGTTCGTCAGTTCATCGATCTGCCGCGCCTGATCCGCGACTTTTGCGGATTGATCGGCATCGCGATGTCCCTCAAAGTAGCCACAGGCAGCGCCGGCAATGACGCCGGCAACGACGAGCAGCCAAATGCGCGGGTCGATCCACGTCATGCGATCACCTCCCCGCCGGCCGCGCGATACGCCGCCAGTAATTTCTCGATGTCGTTTTCGTGCTGGCCGTATCCCGCCCCCGGCAGACTGGCCCACACGTTCGATACCTTCGCCACTGCCTCACGAAACCGTCCGGCATCGATCAACGGCAATGCACCGTGCTCGCGCAGCTGCTGCAGCGCATACCGATCCTGCGACACCGGCCCGAAGTCGGGCAGCTTCATCTGCGCCTGGTAGATCCGCCACCAGCGCGTGAGGATCTGGTAGCGGCCCGCCGCTGTCGACGGCACGCGGATCTGGCGATTGAGCACATTCGGATGAGCGGCATAGCTCGCAAACAGCAGCGGGCGAGATGCCGTCGCACCGACCAGGACGTTGTAACCATCGTCCGACTTCGCGAGCAGCGGCGAGCCGATCTCGCTTACCGCGATGGTGTCGAGAAACGCCACCCGGTTCTTTCCGCCTGCGGCGGCAACACTGATTCGCGCCATCGTCACTTCCCCCCAAACACACGTTTTGCATTCCGGCGCAGCAGCACTTCGAGGTACTGCGACCCCACAATGCCGAGCGCACTCCCCAGACCGAGCAGCGCGATCGGCGGCAGATCCGGGATCTGCAGCAGCGCGAGCCCGGCAACCATCGACGTCGCCGATCCCAATACGGCCCGTCCGACAACCAGCCGAAACGACAACGGCTCGCTACCAACCAACACCTTCGCGATGCCAATCAATCCGCCCATGACGATCAGCTCCAGAATCGTTTTTTCGTGGTCTTGCATCGGTTCCCCTTGCCCGATAAAAAGAAAGGCCGCCCCGGTTGCCCGTGAGCGGCCTGCAAATTCAGTGCGTGACGCGTTACTGCGGCGCCGGCACCACCAGAGTGATTTTCTTGCCCGACTTCTTCTTGTGCCCGACCTTCGCTTTCCCCTTGTTCCCTCCGTTCAAAGTCACGACCGTGATCCACCCGCGCGATGCGAACGTGTGCTCGACCGACTCGATCAGAAACTCACCGTCTACTCCGGTCTTGAACCCCTTCAGCGCGATCGTCTTTTCCGCCGACAGATCTGCGCGGCCGCGCATCGTCAGCCGGCTCGTTGACGTGTGCCGGTTGAGCGTCGACATTCGCGATGTCGCGCCCGCTTTCGCGGCTTCCGGACTCGCGAACGCATGGCGCTCGGTATGCACCGCGGACGCACCTGGCGGTGCATCCGGGTTCGGGATCGTCAGATCGATCTTCTTCCCGGACTTGCGGTCATGCACTTTCGTGCGCACGGCCGCGAAGCTCGCGCGGTCCGGGAAATTGATGTCGTAATCGAGCAGATCGCCCGGCGTGAGCGTGACGATCGGCAGCGGCTTGCCGCTCGCGCTCTTGCCGCCGCCGCGCGGCAAGACGATCAGCTTGCCGGCCTTGACCGTCGCCGTCGCACCATACTGGCGAGCCACGCGCGTGATGAAGTGCAGATCGCTCTCGCCAAACTGGTCGATGCGTGGCACGACGACGTCGACGTCACACGCGGCCGCCCATTTGTTACGACGCGCGACGTCGCCGACGACGTCGGCCAGCTTCGCGTTCGACCAGCTCCCGTATCGCTGCGTTTTCGACGTCGCGCGCATGTTCGCAGGCTTGCCCCGGATCACGACGCTGGCCGGCGGACCGCGCAATCCAACCTCGTCGACGGCGTACTCGCCGAGCATCGACAGCCCCTGCCCCTCCCATCCGATCGACACCTTCAACGTCGCGCCCTTCGGCGGAAACTCGATGCGGCCGTCGCGATCGTCGAGCGTGATCGTGCACTCGTCGGCGTCTAGACCGGGTTTGTCCATCGACCGGATCTCAAGCACGCGATCCTGAATGACCTTCGTCACGTCCGAGCCGTTCGCGACGACCTGAAAAATCGCTTCCATCGCACCTCACTATGTCCAGAGCTGGACGGACTCGGCACGCGGCGCATCGAGATCCGGCATCATGATCTCGATACCGGCCGGGAACGGCTGCGGCCGATTCGCCAGCCCCGGATTCGCTTCGTACACGGCCTCGACCGTTCCCTGCAGCGCTCCGTAGAAGCGATAGCAGAGCGTGTCGAGCACGTCACCGTCAGACGTTCTTAAAGTCTTCGCCATAGCGCCCGAACTCCACCGAGAAAGTCTGCTTGCGCGGCAAGCCGTCCGCGAGCAGCGCGTCCTGCTCCTCTTCGATCGCCTGCAACAGCCAGCGGCCGAGCACTTCGCCGTCGCCCGTCGTGAGCTGCACGGGCTTCATCCGGCCGCCGATGGCACGCAGCCGGCTAATCTGCTTCGTACCGCCCCCAAGCGACGGGAACACGACGCCCGACAGCGTGATCGTCTCGCCCCCTTCGCTGACGGGCTGCAGCGCCTCCTGACGGTTCAGGCGCTCCTGGGACGCCACGCGATATCGCGTCGCTCGTCGCAACTTGTCGTGAGCAGCGGTCGACAGGTTGAAGTGGAATGCGTCGCCGGCATCCGTCGTCATCGACATCAGGTGCGGCGTGCTCGATGACGCACCGTCGATCAGACCCGACAGCATCGAGCCGACGCCCGTCGACTTGATCACGTCCATCACCGCCGAGTCCTTCAGACCCACCGCCGCGTTGAACTGATTCCACGCCCCGCCCAATGCAGACTTGACGCTGTCGGCGGCAGCCCGCACAAGGGGGAAATTCGATCCGTCGACGGCTTTCAGAATCGAGCCGAGCGACGCCTGCGTCGCGTTGAAGCTACGCACGACAGCGCCGACCTGCGGAAACAGGTCCGACGCCACCGACAGCGCGCTCGTCGCGCCTGTCAGCAGCTCGGCCGCGCTGCTCAGATTGCCGGTCGCGAGACGTTGCAGCATGTCGACCGTCGCCATGCTCGCCGCGCGGTTTCGATCGAATATGCGAACCATCTGCCGCACGCGCTCCGTCGCGATCCCCGCCTGCGTTGCTGCTCCCGAGATCTGTCGAAACACATCCATAGCGCCTCCCTTACATATGCGGCGCGTCGAACATTGCCGTACGACTGTTCGCCTTGCGCTGCTGCTCCTCCATCATCCGCGTCAACTGCGGACTGACCTGTTGGAGAAACTTGTTAGCCATGTCGGTATCGCTCGCCTCGATCTTCACGTTGAAGACCGGCGCGAACGTGTTCGTCTGATCGATACGCGGCCCGAAGCGGGCATCTGCCGCCGGAGTCTCCGCCGCCTTCGCCGCCTTGGCGGCCGCTTCGGCGTTCGCGGGCGTCTCGTCGGGTTTCTGGCCCAAGAACTTGCTCGCGATGGCGCTCAGTGCCTTGTCGCCTACAAACGTCCCGAGTGCCCCGCCAAGTACGCCGACGACGGCCGATCCGATAGGTCCGCCGAGCGCCCCGATCGTCGCCCCGACCTTCGCGCCGATCACACCACCCGCGAGACTGCCGGCGATGCCAGCGAACCGTGTGGCCTTCCGATCGTTCGTATCGGTGCTCGACGCGACGGCGTATGCTTCGCGAGCCGCAAGGCCGAACTTCAGGACGGTCCCCGCGACGGCCAGCTTTCCTGCCCACGGCGCAACCCTACCGAAGAGCGCACGTCCCGCGTTGACGACCCGCCCGATCCTCCCGAGCCGCCCCGCCCGAGCTGCCGCGCGACGCGCGGCTCGACCTGCACGCCCACCGCCCATCAGATCGCCAAGCCCGCCACCATCGACGCCACCGCCGGGCATGTTCACGACGAACACGCGCTGGACGCCACCAGCGGCGCTCGCAGCCCCTCCGACTGCATCCAGTGCGCGCCCGACGACGCCACCCGCACCACCGGCACGGCCTGCCCCCCCTCGACCACCACGCGCCAGCACCGTCCCGCGCGCGATATCGAACAAGCCGCGACCGATGCCCCAAAGTGCCTTTGCTCCGCGCACCGCGAGCACCGTGCCGGCGATGCCGACGACAGCAGCTGTCGCCTTCGGAGCGCTGTCTGCTGCGGACTGGATACCGCTCCCGGCCCCCTTCGCCGCCTCGCCAACGCGATCCGTGATCGGCCGTAGGGCGTCGCCAATGCTGCGCATCGCGTCGTCCCATCGCTGCCCGACCTCGCTCCAGATCTGTTTGGACGTCTCGCGACGTGCCTCCAGATCCTTTTGGATCTCGCCGCTCGCCTGCTGCGCGTTGCGCTTCAGGTTCGAATACAGCTCGGCGTTTTGCATGTATGCCGTCAGCGCCGCCTTGACCTGCATGTCGTTGAACAGGTCACCGGTCTTCATCGTCTCGGCGAACGCGGCCATCTGAGCCTGACGCTTGGCGGGGTCCATCTCCGAATTGAACTGCTTCGCCGCAGCTGCGAGCTGCTTTGCCTTGGAAGGGTCGACACGCTCGATGTACGCGCGGGCGAGCACGAAAGACGCCTCCAGCGTCGACCAGCCCTTGCCGATCGCCTCGCGCATCTTGGCCTGATAATCGACACCGGCCTTCGCGTAGTTGCGTTCGGTCTCGCCTGAACCGATCTTCGAAAACCAGTTTTTCAGGTTGTTCGCCGCCTCGTCCGAACTGCCGGCGGTCTTCATCTGCACCTGGAGCATTGCCCCGAGCTGCGTCACCGAGTCCTGCCCCGTGATGCCGATCTTCTTCATCTCGGCGAGCAGCACCGGGAACCAACGCGCCATGTCGACCGACTCGAACGACCCTTCTTTGCCGAGATACGCGATCGCTTCGAGCGCCTTCGACATCTGCTTCGGGTCGACGATCTCCGCGTTCTGCTGCAGCGCTTGGATCATCTTCGCGGTTTCGACCGTCGTCGCGCCTTGGCCGATGGAGAACTTCGCGACCAGCGGCGCGAAGTTGAGCGCGCGATCCAGATCCATGCCGCCTGCGACCATCTGGTTGACAGCGTCCGCCAGCTCATTGCGGCCGATACCGTTCGCCCCGGCGTCACGCCTGATCCGCGTCGCCATCGCGGCCTCTTCCTGCGTGCGCGCAATGCCAGCCTTGATCGCAATGTCGCGAATGATCGCCTGATAGTTCGCCGAGATCGTCGCCGGCACCGCGACGGCTGCCGTCAGCTTCACCGCGTCGCCGATCACGCCACGGCCGGCCTCTTGCCCGGCTGCCAGCCGTTCGCGTCCGGCCACCTTCAGATCCAGTCCGCGAGCGGTTCGTCCGAGCTGCGCATACGCGCGATCGAGCCGACCGACCTCGATGCCGGCGTCTCGCAGCGATTTCAGATTGCTGTCGAGCTTGCGGCGAATGCCATCCGCCGCGCTGTCGCCCGCCAAATGAAGGCGACGGAACTCGTCCTGCAGGCGCATCGTCTCGCCGATCTGGCGCTGCCAGAGCCGCGAGTCGTTCGCCCGCTTCTTCATCGCGTCGATCTTCGACGATGTGTCGGTGATCGCCTTGCCGAACGTCGCCGAGACGGCCCCGCCGATCACGATGCCAAGTGCTAAGTCTTTCGCCATCCCGGCCTCCTCAATCCGTCAGCCACCAGAGCATGTCGTCGACCGTCATCTCGTCAATCGATGTCGGCGACATGCCGTATTCACGCACCAGCCGATTTGCCAGCGCCTTGAGCGTCTTTCTGTCCAGCTTGGCGTACGGATCGAAAGGAGTAGTAGGCGTCCTGCACGCGCTCGTAATCGGCCATGTCCATCTCTTCGATGTCGTCCGGGCCGACATCTGCGAGCGTCGCGAACAGGATCAGCTCTTGCTGCTCGGCATCGTTCGGCGCGAGCTTCTGCGCACCTCGCATGTCGCGCACCTTCGGCCGGCGCAGCGTGAAGCTGTCGCACTCGACGCCGTTGAGCTTGATCGGATAGTTGAGCTTGACCGTGACCTTTTCCATTGCGGTTCCTGAAAAGAAAATGGCGAGCCATCGGCTCGCCATTGATTGAACAAAGTAGCTTTGCTGTGTGTCCGTCGAGTGACGTCGACGTGGCAATTACATGCCGAGCGCCTTCCGCATGTCCGCGAGCTGGTCAACGCCGTTGATCACGCGCTTGCACGCGAATACGTCGATCTCATGCACGATCGCGCCGTCGATCTCCATCTTGTAGTAATCGCACGACACACTGTATTTCGCATCGACCTTATCGCCCGGCTTCCATTCGCCGGGATCGACTTCATAGAGCATGCCGCGCATATACACGGCGACTGCCTTCGTCTTGCCGCTGCGATCCTTGAAGCCCGCGCGAAACACACCGTTGAACGCACCTTGATCGACCAGCCCGAAGAAGCGCAGCACCTCGTATTCCATCGTCGACATCGCGAATGACGCATCGAGCGCTTCCATGCCCTGATCGATCTTGACGGTCGCGTCCATGCCACCCGCACGGAAGTCATCCGTCTTGATCTTCAGCTTGGGCGGCGTAACGCTCGTTGCGCGACCGGCGTATCCGCGGCCGTCGATGAACGCGTTGCAGTTGTGCAGAGTTTCCGGAATCATCGTTCCCCCTTAGATCTGGTTGTCCAGTACTTCGGTCAGCCACTGGTTCGTGACTTCGAAGCGGAAAATCGGGTTTTCGGCCGGCGGGACGTCCGTGAATCGGATGTTCCAGTACACCTTGCCGTCTTCGAGCTGGCTCGCCGTGTTCAGCATCGGGTCCGGATAGACCTCAAAGTTGATCACTGCGCCCTGACGCTTCAGATCACGCATGAACGCGTGCAGCCCTTCGGTCACGTCGCTGACGTACGTCGCCGTAATGCCGCGATCGACCGCCCACTTGTGGCCGGCTTGCACGGCATCCATGACGATGTCGAGCGTGCGCACGCGCGTGACAAACTTCCATTTCGGGTCGGCCGACAGCGTACGGTTCCCCCAGAGGCGATACCCGCCGTCGCGAATGATCGTCGTGATGTTCGCGTTGTTGAGCAGGTTCGCCCGGCACGTCTCGTCGCCGTCGAGGTATTCGATCGGCCGGCCCGTGCCCGTGATCTCGACGATCTCCTTGTTCGACGGCGACGCCCAGAAGCCGATCTTCGCGTCGGTCTGACAGAACAGCCCTGCCGCGTACGTCGACGCGGGCAGCGAGATCTCGCCGTTCGTCGCGTTGTTCCACGCCTTCGCGCCGGGGTCGACCATGTACAAGCGCTTGCTCCCGAAATTCTTCGCGTATGCGATTGCGGCCTCGTCGTCCGCATTCGGGCCGTCGATCACGGCCATCGCGCGCAGCTTGCCGGCGAGCGAGTCGGCTGCCGTCGCGACCGGCTGCTTGGACGTATGCCCAGGTGCGACCAGCAAACGCGGTTGTGCGTTGAAGCGCGACTTCGCGTCGAGCAGCGCCTGCATGCCCGTGCGTGCGCCCCCGGCCGACACACCACCGATGATCGCCGACGTGAGCTGCGCCGCGTCGGCCGCTGCCGGCACCCCCACGGCGATCACAATCGCGCTGCTCTGCGCGTAGATCGCGCGAGCTGCCCGCGCGATCGAGCTGTTCTCGCCGAACGCACGCACCGCCTCGCCGTAGCTCGTCAGTTGCACCGGGACGTTCGGCTGCGCCAGATCGGGACCGGGCGTGTACGTGTCGGTCATACCGACCACCGACGACGACGGCACCGCAATCGTGCGCGGACCGCTGTCGACGATCGTCGTCGTGATGCCGTGAAAAAAGGAAGTCGCTGCCATGCGGATCTCCGGAAATAAAAAAAGCCGCTCATCGAAGCGGCTTGAAACGAAACGACGCCGGCAACACATGCGGCGTCGGCAAAGTTACTTTTTGACGGACGTATCGGATGCCTTCGGTTGCTCCGGCTCGGGGGCGGCGTCGGTTGTTGTCGCCTCCTTCGCTCGACGCTGCATTTCCGCCTCGGCCTCAGCGCGATCCTCTTCGGCCTGCTTCTCAGCAGCCGCCCGCTGCGCAGCCTCCTCCGCTTCGCGCTTCGCTTTCGCTGCGCGTTCGGCCTCAACCTTCGCGAGAATCGCGGCCGGATCAGGTTCGGCAGGCCACGCAATCCGCGCCGGGAACGTCGGTGACTCTACAACATTCACCAGCGCGACCTGATAATCGGCCCATGCGTCGAACATCGCCTCTTCGAGATCCGACAGTCGCCCCGTCATCCGAGCATCCGCCTTGCCGCGATTCTGCTGACGAGCCTTTTCCAGCCGCGAGAAGAAGTCATTCATCGCTGACTCGCGCGCCCGATCGGCGACGATCTTCTCGTCGACAACCCACGCCCCGTCCCGCCATACGTGCGTATCGGATGGACGCGGCTCTTCAGTCAGGCCAGTGTCGTCCGGCGTCACACCTGCCACGGTAATTTCCGCCGCGAGACCGGACTCGGTTCGATAGAGGCGCACGCCGCGATAGTCGGGCAGCATCTCCCATTTGTCGGCACGCCAGAACGGCCAGGTACGTGGTCCACGTTCGGGCAGCGGCTCGAGCGTGCAGAACGCGGGAACCAGATAGCGGCTGGAATTCATCGGATCAACATCGGCAAGAAAGCTCACGATGTACTGCCCGGTCAAACTGTCGTATTGATTGCAAAGCATGTTCTACCTCACGAATTAATATGCGCGGATCATGGCAAGCACTGCGATGTTGCGCATGCGCGCTTCGGTGCCCCCGTCAGCGGCAACGCTGATTGCATGCGAGTGACCACCAACACCGCCGATACCGACTGCGTGCGTATGCTGTCCATTTCCGTCGATGCCGATAGGGATCGTTGCACCATCCGTTCCCAAGTTGTTCGCACGGCCGTTATCCATGCCGTACCCGCGCCCGGTGCTCGTCGAATACGCTCCGTTCGACCCCAAACCAAACCCGTGCGAGTGAGGCTGCTGCGTAATGTTGTGCCCGTGCCAGCCGGCCGCATCAGTCCAAGCGGTATGTGTGTGATCTCCAGCGGCACCTGACGACGCGCCGTGCGAGTGGGAACGGTTTTGGCTGTCCTGCCACGAGCCGACACCGCGACCAGAATCAACACCCCGCCCGCCGTCAGCACACCGGACACCTTCGCCGCGAAACTCGGGGATGCGGAACGTCGTCTCCCCGTCGCCGATCGAGAAGCACCCCCACCAACCAGCGGCCCAATCCTTCTCCGTTGCGAGCGCACCGCTTGCCTGAGCGTACGCCCAGAGCTGCGGATAATCGGCTCGCTTGAGTAACGCTCCATCCAGCTTCAGGCAGCCTGCCCGCACACTGTTTCGCACCTCGAAAATGATCTGGCCGATCGACGCCGACGCGATCGCGTCGACGACAAACGCCGTCGACGCGACACTTCCCGACTTATCTCCAGCGGCTGGCGTAGGCACCTGCACAGGTCTATCAAAGATCGTGCCCTTGTCGGCAGTGAATCGCGCTGTGACGATCCCGTTACACGTGACGCCGAAAGCGCCGTCACCGATGTGATAAAGACCAGTATCCGGAGTACCGTCCTTGTCGAAAGTCAACGACGGATTCTGCGGCGTGCCTTCCGAGAGGAAAACCCGAGCGCCGGCAGCAAGCCAGAGCGCACCTTTAAGCGTCCCGCCGTTGTTCAAGTCGAGCGGCGTCAGATTGCCCGTGTGGTAGACCGGTTTGCCATCGATACAAAATGTTCGACTGCCGAAGAAATACTGAAACGAGCCTTTCGTTGCCGAATACCATCCGACGTTGTCGGCATTCGCGTAGAAATAGCCGTCAACCGCGCCAAAGCGAAGCCGGCCTTCGCCCCACGAAGGCTTCAACGTAAGGTCTCCACGCATTTCGACCGACCCGCCGATTGACGTTCCGCGTCCCGTGTCGTCGAGCCGCAAAAAGCCGCTTTCGAGATTCCACAAGATCGGCCGGTAATCGTTCCACGGTCCGAGCGGATCGCCTTTCTTGGTCTGAAGCAAGTAACAGTCTCGGTCGTCGTTGCGCAGCATGACACCGTAGTTCGCCGACGTCGCTCGGTACTGCCCCCCGAGTGTGTCGTCAAGGTCCATCCCGCTGGAACGGACGCCATTCGCAAACGACGTCCGATACGCGACTTGAAAGCCTTCACGCCCGTTGTCAGCCGTCGTCCCCAGAAGCACACGACCCTCGCGAGTGATACGCATCCGCTCGGCACCGCCCGCGATCAGCGCAAGCCAACCATTCGCGGCGGCCGGCCCAACAAAGCAGTTATTGCCCTGAATCTCCAGGTGCGAAACACCTTGTGCGCCGATCTGAAGGTATCCGTCGCTCGGCGAAAACATGCCCGTGTCAGGATCGTTGTCAAACCCGAAGCCAGCATTGTTTGTGTTGTTCGGCGTGATTGCGCCGACCTTCCCTCGAAGCACACCCTTCAAAGTGCCGCCCGTGTACGGCAGCTTGTCGTTGCCGAGTGCGTCGGTTCGCTTGCCGAGTGCATCAACTTGCGCACTGACTTCGCCGACCCGCTTGTCGTTGCCGTCCGCCCGGTCTTTGAGGTGCCGCGTCCGATTCGCAAGTTGCTTTGTCGGCACGTTGTCGATCCCATCAGGACCACCTTGTACGGGGTCCGACGTTTCGAACTGGTAGACCCCTTCCTCCCACTTACTTTCTTCTTTCAGATTGGCCATGTACCGATCACCCCTCGCGTAAATTGACCATTGCGCGTCGCGACACCGTTGTGTCGGATCGCAACCTCAGAAAAATCGAGCCACGCGAGCCGGCTACGAGCCGGCGCATAACGCTCGATCGCCCGCTTCAGGTTCTCGCCCTGATCTCGCGTCACCGGCCGCCGCAGCTTCACGATGTACTCGGCCCATGCGGTCGACCCGCCGTGCAGATATCGACCGTCGCGCTTCGCCGAACCGTCTCGCCGCTTGATCTGCCGCCCCTCCTGAATGTCGATCTCGCCGAACCCGAGACGACGAACGATCTCGCGGATCGCCCACGGCGTGCCCTTCTTTTGATAGATCGCCAGAGACGACTTGATCAGCGCGCGTCGCGCCTCTTCGGACTCCGCCAGCTCCCATCCGTCGACCGCGAGCGACCACGCGAGCCACGGCAAGAAAGCGGCCGGGCAGCGATCCGCATCCCAGAGCGTGCGGATCACGTTCGGATCGACAGACGGCCGCATCACCTGCGCGAGCGCCGCTTCTAGACTCGTCTGGTTCGTCGGCAGTAGCGCTTCAATCGTCATCGTTCACCTTCGGGTTCAGCACGATCGATGTACACCGGGCGAACTGATCGATCGCACACACCACGTCAGCCATGGGGGCCTTCAGATCGACACGCACGACACCCGACGCTTTGGGGTGCAGCGCCCCGGTTACGGCCGAGCGAGGCATGCCCACCCGTAGCGCTTCGCCCGCAGCGACTGCGATATCGAGATCCTGCCGTCGCGCAGCAAGCACGACGCCCGGATCTGGCCCGCGCCCGATGTACACGTCGGCGACGATCGAGTATTCGACCGGCCGGGCCGGCACAACGAGCAGCGTGTCATTGAGCGGCCGACGATCTTCGGGAGAGAGCGCTCGGCGGACCGTGTCGAGCAGCGCAGCACCGGCAACGCCACCGTTCGAGTACGACTTCACCACGACGCGAACGACACCGCCCTCCGGTCGATCGACGCGCACATCGGCGACATCCGGCGATGCATCCATCGCCATCGACCGATATGCACCGAATGGCCCCGCCGTTGACGAACGCTCGATACCCATCTGCGTACGCAACCGCAGCCGCTCGTCGCGCTCGACGGTCGCGGGGACAGGCGGATGTGCCTCCGGATCACCGGGATCGACTGTCTCCCGCTGCAAATTCCAGAGCACCGCGAGGTGTTCAAGATCCGCGCCCGTCGAGTACGCCAGCAACACGGCTCGGGCTGCATCGTTGACACGCGCCCGAAACCGTATGTCGTCGTACGCCGCCAGCTCGATCAACTTGACGACCGGATCGGATTCGAGCGCAGCCGTCCAATCCGGATAGATGCTCTTGAAGTGTTCGAGCTTGCGCTGGTACACCTCCTCGAAGTCGAGCGTTTCGACGAGATCCGGTGGATCAAGCGCCGACAGATCGATCACTGTCATATCGTCACCTCGAATACAACATCGTCGCCGTTGTATTGGCCGGCGATCCGAAAAGTTACTTTGCCGTCCACGACAGAGAGCGCCTTCACGCTATCCAGCGCAATGCGCGGCTCCCATCGACCGATCGCGCGCGCGGCTTCCGCCTGCGCGGCCGAGATCCATCCGCGCGTGACGGGCAGGTCAACCATCGCAGGGAGATCCGAGCCGTAATCGGGCCGCTCGCGGCGGGTTCCCTTGCGCGTGCTCAGAATGTCCGCGATGCTCTGCACAAGATGATCCAGACCGCCGATCAGTCGGCCCGTACGGCGACACATACCGACCAGCGCGACCATCACTGCGCCTTCGTCGAGATGCGCTTGAAGCACTCGCGCGATTCGAGATAGGCGATGTGGTCAGGCTCCGTTACAGTCGTTTTGCCCGCCAGCACGGCAACGTGCGAGCCATCCGGAAACACGATCACGCGGCTGCGGAACTCGGTATCGATGAATGTCACGGGTGCCACCGCCCCGCCTTGCTGTACGTCTTTCGCCATCACCACCCCCACAAATGAAAAGCCCCGCACGGGGCGGGGCAAAGTTTCTTTGAACAAACAGAGTCATTTCGACTTCGGCGTGACATCCGCTGCTTGAGATCGATCGATCGTTTTCAGTTCCACACCATCCACTGGCAACTGTTGTACGTTGCCATTGAGATAAATCGCAACGCGTGTAGGTGACTGCACGATCACATAGCCGCGACCGACCTCCTTTCCATCTTTAACCAGCATCTGGCAACGTACCTTCGATTTCTGACAGCCGAGATCAAAGTCCAACTTCATCTCGTCAGCAATGCTTTTTCCGACTGCCTCGCCAATTCCTGACGGAATCGAAATAAACACTGGAATGTAGATGGCCAACACCGCTACGTTACCCAGTCCAAAGACCGTCCATGCGAGGATCAAAAAATATCTTCTTGCGATCGGCCAAAGCGTGAAAGACCGGGGAGTCCCATCCTTCTTCTTGGCCACTCGCGCACCAAGCCAGAGAAGCCCTTTTTCGATCACTACCCAGGCCGCGACGTACGTGACAATAAATCCCGCAATCTTGAGCAGCATCAGCGTGTGTTCGCTAAGCCAGTTCTGTACCGCCACTGAGGCATTCAAGGCACCCCACACTGATAAGACGAGGTGCTTTGATTTGTCGATCGGGAAGCCATCCGCCTCGATCCAAAAACGACCCAGAAGCGCTCTGTAATAAGCATCTGCCAGCGAATAGGCGACGCCGAGCGTAATCAGACCTAGTACCGAAACGATCATCGGCCACGGCCACGCGACTTTAGACTTTTGCTCAGGTTGTTGTTCAACTGTACTCATGTCGATACCCTGTTGTGTGCGATTGCATCTATCGATCCGCAAAACATCGCGGCACGCAACGTTACACAACATCACCACTTCCATTAACTGACAATGTTCACAGGCGACCTTAGATCGGCTTGCTTACCAGTTCACTATCTCCCTGTTCTCTGTGAACGTGCCGACTGACCGATTTTCCTGCAGCAGTGACGTCATCGGAGAAATCAGCACCGCCGGCGATCTTCATCGCGAGACCACCACCCTCGCCCGGCTTGCCCTGCATGCCGCCGTTGAACGTGAGCATTTTCTCGGTCGTCGTGTTACCCGTGAACGTCGAATCCGGAACGTCCGCCAGCAGCTTCGCACTGCGCAGCGTCGCGCCGTCCGCCTTCAGCTCGAACTCAGTCCCGCCGATGCGGAACACGATCCGACCACCGGCAGGCACTGACAGCACGTATTCATGGCTCGCATGGTTGTACTGCTCGTACGCACCGTCCGGGTAATCGATCGCCGTCTCATCGGGACTCGACCGTCCAGACCCGCCGTGCTGCTCTGTGTAGTAGCCGGGCGCGACGAACGCACCCGCGAGATCGCCGGACGGTGCCCACAGGGCGACCTCTTCGTCGACGGATGGCGGGCGCCAATGCCGAACCTTGCCGGCGGCACCGGCCTGCCATTTGAGCCAGTCGCTGACCCAATCGCCGACACGCACTTTCACGCGCGGCGGATCGTACGTGATCGCCTCCACGACCGCAGACTGCGTCAGGCACGCCATGCGGCGATCCATCTCGCCAAGCTCGAAGTCGCTCACACGTCACCCCGTTCCCTGTTCCGCCGGATTCCAGTAATGGTCTTCGTGCCCCGGCCCAGTCTCCGGATCGACACCCCACAACACCGCACGCCCCTTCGTCGGCGGTTCGTACGCGTCGCCCAGGTCAAATTCGTGCACCCACTCGACGAGCCAAACGAGATACGTATCCAGTTCGGGCCGGAACGGATCTTCGCCCGCCGACCCGATCTGTTTGCCGGGCGTCATCGGCAGCCCCCACGTCGCTCCGTGCACCGTTTGCAGCACGCGCGCGGACAACTCGCGCACCTGGACCTCGGCATCCTCCACCAGCGGGTCGACGATCACGCGGGCCTGCATGCGCGCGATCAGCGGCACCCGGCCCGTGCCGTCGTCGTGTCCCGGCTCCAGCTCCGCAAGCTCGATCGCGACGAACGGCGTTTCGATCGACTTGCCGATCTTCGGGTACGCATGGATACGTTCGAGATCCGGCAAGCGCGCACGCAGGCCGGCCTCGATACCGTCATGGAGTTGTTTCAGGTTATCGAGCACGATTCGCTGCCTTCTGGATTTCGTAATTCACCTCTTGCCGCAGCACCGTCATCAGCCGCGCCTCGCACACACGCGCAGCGCGTCGAAATGCCGGATCGCCGGTCTGCGACCATTCGACCGTCACCACTTCGAACGGCGTTCGCGCCTTTCCGGTGCGACGGTAGATCGCGCCGTCCGGCTGCGCCTTGGTCTTGCGCCACGCGCCCTCGAACAGCGATTTGCCGGCGCGCATCCCCTTCTTCGTGCGCCGAACCGCGCCGAGCCGATGCGCCTCGAGCGGGTTCAACCCGAGCCACACCTTGCCCGTGTCGAGCGAGCGCATGAAGAAGTACATCCGCTGCCGCAGCAGCTTCTGCTGAATGCCCGTCGCGCCGCTGACCTCTTTCGCCGTCTGACTCCGAATCCACGCGCCTGTCTTGCGCAGCGTCCGACGCCATGCCGCCTGCATTGCTGCAGGCGGCAGGCCCGCGAGCGCTTCGAGCGCCCCCCGTACGTCGATCTCGACCTTCAGCAGATCCATCATCACCTCAGAATCAGGATTGTCCAGCCCGTGCCGGTCGGGTGAATCTCGAAGACACGGAACCGCTCGCCACCCGCTTCGACGATGCTGCCCTCACGCACGCGTGCCGCGTCGTCGTCCGTGATGTCGAGGATCGGCGCAACGAGCTGCGTGCGTTGCGTTCCGAGAGCCGGGCCGAGCCACGGCGCCTTGAACATGCCTTCCAGCGGCTTGCCATCGATCTTGACCTCGTCCGACAGGTCTCGCTTCACGGCCGTATCGACGTCGACCATCAGATCCCGGAACGCCATGTCACGCCTTGAGCTTGACCAGCGCCTTCGGGCGCGTGCACAGGTGGATCGGGTTCGACTGCGCCTCGATCTCGACGCCCTTGCCGAAGTCCATCAGCTCCTGCTTCGCGTAGTACGGAATGCCCGTCGTGTTGACTGCCTCGACGTAGTCGGCCGGAGCGAAGCGCGTGATGAACAGGTCCGGCACACCTTCGGGAATCGCGTGCGCTTCGTCGTCCGCGACGTAGCCAACATCGCCGACGCGACCGCGATAGCGCTCGAACGTGCAACCGCCGAAGTCGAACGCATCGCGCGCGTCTCCGCGCAGCGATGCTGCCATCGCCGTCGCGAGGTACGTCTCCTTCACGGTCTTCGCGACGATCAGCTTGTTCCAGAACGACCGGCCGCAGAGTACGCGCACGCCCGTGTACGTCGTCGCGCCCAGCGCATCTTCGATCGCGTCCTGCACCTCGACGCACTTCACGCGGATCTCGGTGTCGGCCTTGCCCAGGTCGAACGGGATCACCGTCTGCTCGATGCCGAAATACTGGAGCAGGTCGATCAGCACCGTCTTGCCGTCCGCATCCAGAACTGCGCCCTTGATCGCACCGATACGATGGAATTCGTGCGTCGCGTCGAGCTGGCGGCGCATCTTCGCGAGCCGGCGATTCACGACGGTCTGCAGCGCCTCCAGCTCGGTCTCGGAACCGAATGCGCGCAAATTCTGGATCTCGTCCGCCTTGATCACTGCGCGCTGCGGCAGATGCACCGTATTGAACGGGATCATCTTGCGCTTGCTGCCAACGACAACGCCGGCCGGCGAACCGCGCTCGCCAGCCGCGACGAGTGCGAGCGTGTCGCCGTCGCGCTCGATCTGGATCGTCGTCGTCGTGATGCCGTCCTCTTCGAACAGGCCGAGTGTGCCGATCCGGCCGGGAACATACGGCTGATCGTTGATCGCAGCACTCAGGGACGACAGCGAAAACGCATCGTCTTGAAACAGGGCGATATCCGCCATACAACCTCCAACATGAAAATGGATACAAAAAAGGCCACGCGGTCGGCGTGGCCTTGAATGGGGTGTGTCGCGATCAGCGGACGATCACGTGTCGCTCGGCGAGATCGCCACGACCGGCGGCATCGAGACCCGTGAGCAGCCCGCCCGCGACTTCGGCGAGCCGGACGATCCCCGTCGCCCGACGCGACGCGTCGGACGCCGCCAGCGGCGCATAGAGCACGGCTGCTGCGACTTCGGAACCGTCGTTCGCGGCGTTGTCGTACGGCGCGTATTCGCCGGTACTGGTTACGCCGAGCACCTGCCCGGCCGACAGTGCAGCGCCTGCCTTCACGACGATCCGCTCGCGCGAGATCTGGCCGTTGCCCTCCGACACGAGAAATTCTGCCGTCAGAGCGGCCTGTACTTTCCAGTTCGACATGAGTTTTCCCCTCCTCGGGTTACGTCAAAGTTACTTGCCGCTCTTGCGAGCCGCGTAGATGGACGCCGCGCGCGGCGCATTCGCGACCACGGGCGCGTCTTGCGACGCAACCGGGGCAGCACGATGGTTGATCGGCTTCTGCGAGGCCGTCACGCGCTCGAAGAGCCGCGCTCGGACCTGATCCGGCGACAGACCATCCGAGACAAAGCCGGCCGTCAGCTCGGTCAGGCTCGCGGCCAGACAGATACCCGCGATGTCCTGTGCGTTGCGGATCGCCGCGTCGACGGTCGTGCGATCGCGCAGGCCGGTCGCCAGCACGATGCCTTCGGCGCAGTGCTCGATCCGCGCCTCACGACATGACGCGTACACATGCGACGCGAGCGCCGTGACGTCCGGCGCTGCCGGCGGCTGCGGCTGCGGCTGCGGCTGCGGCTGCGGCTGCGGCGCAGGATCGGCCGGCGGAACCTCGCCGTCGCCCTCCAGTGCCGCCATGATTTCGGCGGGCACCGACGAGAAGCGAGCCGCGTGCCGGGCTGCGCCCGCGTATGCGTCAATGCGGACCGGGTCGACGATCTCGTCGCAAAACCCTTGCTCCTTCGCTTGCGCGGCCGTGAGCCAGGTCTCAGCATCCATGATCGCGCGGACCTCTTCTGCCGTCCGGCCGCTGCGCTCGACGTAGGCCGCCAACATGCTGTCGGACGTACTGTCCAACAGATCCGCAAGGCTGCGTAGATCGCCGGCCTCACCAGCCGCGAACGTATGCGGGTTGTGAATCATGAGCCTCGCGTTCGACGGCATCTCGATCGTGTCGCATGCCATCAGGATCAGCGACGCTGCCGACGCAGCCACGCCATCGACGCGCCCCGTCACCTTGCCGGCGTACCGGCGCACGGCGTTGTAGATCGCGAACGCGTCGAACACGTCGCCACCCAGCGAGTTGATCGCGACGACGATCGATGTCGCTGTCGATGCCACCTCATCGAGCTTCGCGGCGAACATCTCGGCGTCGGTGCCCCAGAATCCGATTTCGCCGTAGATCCGGATCTCTACCTCGCTGCCGCCCGTCGCATTCGCCTGCGCGCGGATGTCCCACCACCGCTTCTTCCCTTTCATTCGCCATCCCCATTAGAAAGATCGCCCGCTCCGTCAACCGGATCGAGCGTGTCATATCGAATCCCGAGCCGACGCTCGCGTGCGAGATCGTCCGCGTTCTCCCGGTCGACCTGCTCCGGATCATCACCACGCGACAACACCGCCCCCGTCCGACTCGCCAGACCGGAGCGGATCTCCATTCGCTTCGCCGTGACGTCCTGCACCGGATGGATATACGGCCAGCCCTGCGGCACCCACCGCACCCGCAGATAGTCGCGACGACGTCGGTAGTAGTCCGGCATCGTCATCGCGCCCGACAGCGCGCAAGCGTCGACCCACCAGCGCCAGACCTTCCGGCAAAACTGGTGGATGAACACGTTCCACTGGATCTGCTCGATCGAACGACGGAACTCGTTCAAGATCACCCGCAGTACGCGATCGCTCACGTCGCGCAGATCGCCCGTCATGACTTCGTACGGCATGCCGACCGAAGCCGCAGCCGCCATCAGTTGCTGACGCATGAACGGCCCGTAGTCGGTCCCTGCGCCCGGCGGCTCTGCAAACGTAACGCTTTCACCCGGAGCCAGCTCCTGCATGCTCCCCGGTTCGAGCGACACGACCGGCGAGAAGCCGTCGACGTCGTATTGCATTTCACCGCCCGTCACCGGATCTCCAGGAAAACCCGGCTCGGCCGGCGGCTTCGTGATGAACCCGGCGAAGAGGTTGCTGACCTCCTGCCGGAACAGCACCGCATCGTCGAAGTTGTCCAGCGACTTGAGCCGCAGCAGCACCGTCGACAGCTCCGGAACCCCGCGCACCTGGCCGGGCCGCAGCGCGAGGAAAACGTGCGCGATCTCGTCGGCCGGCACGCGCACGGTCTGCATGTTGGCAGTCGATGCACGCCCGTACTCGCCAGGATGACGCTGCAGCAGGTGATACGCAACGCGTCGACCGTCCGTGTTGAACTCGACGCCGTTCACGATCTCGCCCCCGCCCGGCACGATCTCGTTCTTCTCCATCGGAAGCAGATCGCCTTCGAGAAGCCGGATCTGCATCGGGACCGCCAAGCCTTCGCGAGGACTGCGCAATTGACGACGCACCAGCACCTCGCCGTCGCTGAAGAACGCACGTGCTGCGAGCGTCTGCACACCTGCCATATCGAACAGATCGTCCGCGTCGATCTCCTCGCAGCTATCCTCCCAAAGTTGCTTTTGCATCTTGCGCACCGCATCGTTCGGATGCTGCGGGTGCGCCTGGATGCCGTTCCCGATCGTGTTCGATACGAGTCGCGCGATCGCCGTTTTTGCCCACGGATCGTTGCGGATCGCGTCGCGAGCACGCGAGCGCAACAGCGGCAGGTTTTGTGCCGCCGCTGCATTCGGTCCCGCGCCCGACGCCCGCCACGACTTCGCCCGCGCGCCCGTCGTGCTCGCCGACTCGTACGCCGCCGCCTTCAGCCGCGTCGGCACCACGAATCCACGCCGCGCGAGTGACGGAAAGCCCGACTTCATCGCACCCCCTTGCCGGCGTGACGAATCCGGACGATCGACGAGCGTCCGGCCGCGCCGTTCAGGTCGCGAATGATCTCGGTGCGCGCCTCGCGCAGCTCGCCGATTGAGCGATATTTCACGCGCCGGTCGGCATACTGGACTTCCAGCTCGCCCTTCGCGATTGCAGACTGGATGTTCTGCAGATCCTGTTTTGTGTATGCCATGCCATTCCCTCGTTTAGCGCCGCTTCAGGTATGTCGAGCGACCAACACGACGCCCCTGAATGCGCGAAACCCCGCTCGGGGGCGGGGTTTCGGTGGGTTTTGCTACCTGCGGCGACGGCCGCGGACGCTCTGTAACTACCTCTTCGACCGGCGGATCGGGAAGCACCTCGGCAGGTAGCGCCGATGGCAACGCCTCCAGTACCGGGACCGCGTCGAACAGCGAAACCTGCGATGCGCGATGCTGCTCAACCTGCCAGTGCGCCTCGGTCATCAGGTGCACTTTCACGCTGCGGGCCGCGTGCAGCGCGTAGCCTTCGCAGTCCAGCGCCTCGTTGCGCGGGCTGATCTTCTTCCACACGCGCTTACCGCCGCGCGGCCCCGGCACCTTCACCTCTGCCGTGAGCTGCGACAGGTAATCGCTGCGCACGCCGCTATACCAGTGCATGCGGCCCGGCCCGTCGCCTTCGAGCTTCAGCCGGTTTTCGAGGATCAGATCCTTCGCGCGGCTCACGCCAACCATGTACGGGCGCAGCCCGTACTTCGCTGCCTTGCTGTTGTTGCGCGTTGAGTCGATCGACGCCTTCGGCACGCTGAAGATCTCCGCGTCGACGTTGCTGCTGCCCTTGACGGCCATGACGTTGTAACCGGCGTGCTGCGCAGCGCGCACATACTTGTATACCGCGTCCGACGTAGCGCCGTCTGACGAGTCGATCGACGTTGCACGTACACGCAGCAGCCAGCCGTTCTCATGCCGGTATGCGTGCGACAGCAGCATCGTCAACGCGTCCCATACGCCGCCCGCCATTGGGTCTTGCTGTTGCTCCGTCACATTGCCGTAGATCTCGCCCCATGCGACGAGCCAGCTTTCCTCGCCGCGCCCCCATGCACGCAGGACAATTGCGAGCCGGTCGTGCTGCACGTCGACGCCAAGCGTCAACACCAGACCTCCGAGCGGCACCGTCAGCTCCGCGTACGGCAGCGCACGTTGCGCCAGCACGTCCAGCTCGGGCAGATCGGTCTTGTACTTGTACGCCCGGCCCTGCGAGTTGTTCACGAACGAACGCATCTTCGTGTCGTCGCCCTCGCGCAGCGCCTTGTCGGCCGTCAGCCACTTCTTGACCAGCTCGGCCATGTTCGAGCCGGGGAACGGCGACACCAGCTCGTTGATGCGGAAGCCGGCAACGCCGTGAAACGGTGCCGTCGCAACCCATCGCCCGCGACGAACCGCGCGAATGCGCGTCGCGTCGTCCCACAACGAGCCGCAATGCGGACAGGTGTAACGGGCCGTCTCCGGTTGTGCGCGGCCGTAGACCTCATGCACGACTTCGGCGCCCTCGCTCCACGTGACGTTTTCCCACGCCAGCTCATGCTCCTCGTCACAATCAGGGCACGGCACCAGATACACGCGCTGATCAGATGCCGCGTAAGCCTGCTGGATGCGCGACAGGCCGTCGATGGTCGGCGTGCCGCCCAAGATCATCTTGCGTCGCCGGGCCGAGTAGCTCTTGTTCCGTTCCTCCAGCAGCGTGATCGAGTCGCCCTGCTCGCGCACGTTCGTATTCGCGTCGTCCGGCTCCTCGACCGCGACGACCGGGGCCGGCGTCGACTTCACTTCGTCCGGCGCGTTCGACGTGATGAACTTCAGGAAGCCACGCGCGAACGTCTTGTGATCCCACAAGTTGTTTTTGTCGCGGGCCGCATGAACCGGCAATTTCGCCGACAGGCGAGGCGTCACCTCAACCATCGGCTCGAACTTCTCCAGGTTGAACTTCTTCGCCGTTTTCTCTTTCGGGAACATGACGATCATCGGGCACGGGTCAACGTCGATCCGCTTGCCGATGTAGTTCAGCAGCACGCCATCTGTCCACGCGACCTGCGCCGACTTCATGCACACGATCTTCTGCACGGTCGGATCGTCCAGCGCTTCGTGCATGCCGAACACCCACGGCGTGATGTTCGGGTTATACCGGCCGGGGCTGGCAGAACCCTTCGCGCTCAACCGACGATGTTTGCGCGCCCAATCCGTCGTCCCAATCCGCTCCGGCGGACGCAGCATCGTCGCGATCCGGCGAATCACCGCGTGGACTGTCTGGGTCGTATTCAGAAAGCTGCTCAAGGCATCCATATATGTGCTCGTTCAACCATTCGACGTCCACCTCGACGCCGTATAGCGTGCGCAGCTCCTGCACCAGCTTGTCGGACAGCGACAGCAGCTCCGTTTGAAATGCGCCGACCATCAGGCCGTACGCCTGTTCGAGCTGCGCCGCATTGACGAGCTGCCCCTTCTTCTCGGCCAGCGTCAGCAGCTTGATCTCGCGATCGACGCGCTCCGTCATCGCACGCTCGGCGACGAGATCGATCCCGGTCTCGCTGGAACGACCGGCCGCGACCTCACGCAGATGCCGGATGTAGGCGATGCGGATCTCGTCGATCGACACCGCTCGATAATCGAGCTGGACCTTGTCGACGAACCGCGAAACGGCCGACTGGTCAAGGTCGAGATGGTCAGCGATCTGCTGCTGAGTCGGCATGAATATGACCCCCTATGGAAACTCGCCAGTAGAGAAAAAACGCGGGTGCGAGCCCCCGCATGTCTAAATGCCACCAGGGGCCCCGCCAATATCAAGACTGCTTATGGCTTGAACCGGTTTGTTCGCTGCGGCGGCCATGCCATATCAAGTTGCAGTTCTTGAATGAGATTTGGCAGAATCGTGACTAGCTTTCGCATCGGCATCACGACAGTCTTTCCTGCACTGCTCGCAGTCGCCATCACATGCCCAAAGACCAACGACTCCATGAGTCCATCATCACCGGCTCCAAGGTCCTCTATAGCTGTCAGGTCGTAGCCGCGTGCAGTAGCAACGATATGAACGTAACGCGCGAAATCAGCAAACGACTGGCCAAGCACCCATAGCTTCGTGGCGTCGAACGGGGCAAGTCCACGCGATGCGGCACCAGGTCGCTTGTGGCAATCGGACCAATACGGCCAAGCGTGAAGTGGACGAAAGGTCTTGCTGGCGAAGACAAAGAAATGCGGCTCTTTAAGTGCGGCCCCTGTCCACGGAACGTCACGATAAGCTTGAAGCAAATAATTGTGTGCCGCATCAGCTAGGCCAAACACTCCAGGTGGAGGAGGAGGACAGGACGGCGGCGTATACGGGCCATAAGTTGTATACAGAAGATGGAAGTATTCGACCGCACACAGATCATCCCACCAGTTGATTCCCCCATGGTCGATCGCCTCGTAAAAACCATGCCGGAAGTGGAAGTAGTGTCTGCGTACAAGTACGCGCGCACGCTCTTTATTTATCATCGGATACTTCTTACTTTCGGCAACGCAGTCGCGCTTTACGCCCTTGAATTCCAACACAAACCATTGTCCGCCTGCGCCGAGGATTGCATCACCGACTTCGATATCACCATCAAGCGGTGCACTAACCGAGACGGCAGATAGATAGTTTTGTACAAACTCCCACTCGACAGTTTTTTCCCAGAATATTGGGTTCTTGATTGACATTGGCGGCCTCCTTTTTATATGGCCGCTAATGCTAACTCCAATCTGGATAAGACAGCACTGAAAAACAAAAGCCCCGAGGACTTTCGCACTCAGGGCCTTGATATTCAATTCGTAAGGGCGAACGCCCTCCCAACAGATCCCGACAGACAGTTATCGTTTTGGTCGCGGCGCTCCCGCGATTCAGTACGCCTGTCGGGCGAAGGTTGCGACACGAGTATGCGGTCGCTCATTTATCCAGTGACGCGGTAAAGGATGTGCAAAGTTTACGCGATCCGCTCTTGAAATGGAATACGTTTCATCCTCGCAATTGCCGACGCAATGTGTCGTACACCGATCCGTCTACCGCATCCAACAGCGCGAGCATGTCGTGAAAGCGCCAGGACCAGTTCTTCCGATACTCGTCGAGCGATACGCCGAGCGCGTGCGCCCGGCCAGCGTCGTCGACCTGCCGCTTGCCGGACCCGGAACAGTCGGGGCAGATATGCCGGCCCTTCGCATCCGAAACCGGCGACGCAGTGATCCGCCCCATCCCTCCGCAGTCGTCACATGGTTCGTATTCCCGAAAGACCAGCGGCCCGTTACGTCCCTCGAAGAACGGGATACGCTCCTCCGATACACATACCTTCCCGCTGCCCCCGCATACATCACACGCGTGCGTTGATGTCGTGACGGCACGCGCTCGACGCACGACACCACGCCCTTCGCACTCGACACACTGATCGTTCACCCACTCGTCCAGCAACCGCAGCGCGAAGCGCTCGACGATGTCGACCTTCGAACGCTCGACAGCATGCCCCGCACGCTGATCTCGACGCTCGTCGCGCGACAGGCCCGTGAACCGCGCACGTTTGAATCGGCCAGACGTCCGGATCATCTGCGCCAGCAGCAACGTTGCACGGCGAATGATTGCAGGCGTCGGCAGCGGCCCGGCCTTGATTCGGGCCAACGAGCTACCGAGATCGTTCGCAAAGGCGAGCGCGCCCAAAGTAACTTTAGGATCGGCAATCGGGTCGGTGAACTGACCACGAATGCTCACAGCAACGCCTACCCGCTCTTTCAAATCGATCATCACTCTCTCCTTTTCGTCCTAATGTCCCAAGGGATAAGGCTTGCAGGGGTGCGCGCCTGCGACATGCGACATGCGCCGCTCACGTCGCGCATGTCGCGCCCCTGCACCCGCGCCCGAGACCGCGCCTTGGGACGTTGGGACATGGGACGTCCACAGCGCGCCAAGACGGGGCATGTGGCGCGCTTACCGTACAGGCACAGCGCGCCACGCGATCACAGCGGACTGTCGTCATCGCCCGCTGCGACCAGTTCGCGCTCCGCTTCCTGCTGTTGCTCCTCCTTCACGTAGTACCAGCCACGCGATCCAGTTGACTCGCGCTTGCGCACCCACCCGAGCGACTTCAACGCCTTGCCGATGCGGCGTTGCTCTGCCAGCGTCCATTTCGACGTATCGAGCTTCAGAATGTCCGCGAGGATCTCTTCCATCGTCGTGCGCGACACGAATTCCAGGGCCTTGGCGATCTTGTCCTCATACACGTCTCCCTCGTAGCGCTCCGCCTGCTCGATCTCGAACAGCGGACGTTCATGCTCTTCTACGTGCCACACGACGCCCGAGCGATACAGGTGCACGGCTTCCGCCCAGAGTTGTTCACGAACGGCCACAATGCCGTCGATGTCGACCAGCCCGCCAACACGCAGCGGCCAGTAACGCCGGTTGCCCGATTCGTCTTTCAGGTAGGTGTCGAAGTTGACCGAGCCGGCAAACACGCATTGACGCGGGACGTCGGTCGCGCGCTTGCCGTAGAAGTTGCGAAACCGGTCGACGGCCGTCGCGAAGAAGCTCTTCACCGCCGACGAGTCGGCCTTGTTCAGCGAGTCCAGCTCGGCCAGCTCGATCACCCATTTCCCGGCCAGCACCGCGTACGTGTCCTTGTTGCCGATCTGGATCGGCGTATCGGTGAACCACGGAGCGCCGGCCAGCACCTTCAGCGCCGTCGACTTGCGGTGCCCCTGCTTGCCTTCGAGGATCAGGACGTTGTCGACCTTGCAACCCGGCTCCATCACGCGCGCGACGGCGGCGATCATCCACTTCATGAACGCGAGCTGCACATACTCGCTGTCGGCCACGCGTAGGTATGTCGACGGCATCGCGCGCACACGCGGCACGCCGTCCCAAGTCAGCCCTTCGAGGTATTCGCGCACGTCATGGAAGTGCGTCGCGTCCGCCACCAATAGAACAGCGTTCATCACGATATCGGTGCGCACCGAGAGGCCGTAGCGCTGCGACAACCAAAGCGCGCAGCGCTGGTCGTCCATGTCGGTCCACTCGCCCTTCACGCCCTGCGGGAACGGCGGCGCTTTACGCTTCATCACGCGACCGCCGAAGTCGTCCTGCTCGATGACGCCCTGCCATGCCTTGTGGTTCGACAGGATCATGTGCACGTTGCCGAGCGTCGGCAGCAGCGTGCCCTTGTCCGAACGCGCCAGATCCTGCTCCCACGTGTGTGCGCCGTTCTCTGCCTCACGGCCATCCCATTCCGGCTGTTTCGCGGCAGCGCACGTCGCGGCCGGCTTCGTCGCCGTACCGTCCGCGGTCGACACGGCGACGGTCGCCGGCCGGATCTCGTCGTTCGCTGGCGCGATGACGCGCAAGATCGCCGCCTGCACCTGCGCCTCGACCACATCGATCCCCTCTTCGACGTGCAAGTCGTTGAAATCGGTCAGCTTGCGCTCGCCGCGCTTGGCGAATGCCGGATAAGCGACGCTGACGTCGGCGACCGTCGCTGCCGCCTCGCGTGCACGCTTCAGGCCCGTGTTCTCGAACCGCTTACGACGCAACGGCATCACGTCGTTTCCGTAGCTGACCTCGACATACGGCACGCCATTGTCGTCACGACGGCGTGACGCGGCGACCATGTACCACGTGTTCTTCGCCTCGATCCGTACCGGGTCGGCACCAAACAGCAGTTCACCACGGAAAGCGAATTCGTCGGCGAGCCAGTCGCGCATGCGCTGCTCGATCTTCCAGTCGTCGTCGGCGCAGACCAGCACGTGCACATCCGGATACGTCGCACGCAGGTAGCGCACGGCCGGGAGGATGCCACCCGCGTCGAAGCAGACATTGACTGCGAACGCCTCGTCGATTGCCATGCGGATCGAGCGCGCGGTCGCGTAGCCTTCGGCGACCAGCACGATCTGGTCGTCTACGCCGACCTCGCCGAGCAGATACGATGCGCCCTTCTTTTCCATGCCTTTGTTGAAGCGCTTCGCGCCGTCCGGCGTGATCTTCTGCAGGCCGACGAGCCGGGCGTCCTCGCCGTACTGATACATCGGCACGAACATCGTGCCGTCCGCGTCGAAACGCACGCCTTCGGCCGTGATGCGCTTGCGTTCAAGATAGGCGGACTCGCCGTGCTCTGCCGCGCGGTTCCACTGATCTCGCGCACGGTTCGCGGCGAGCTTCGCCTGACGCGCATCGCGCTCGGCCTGCTCACGGTCGGCGGCTTCCTGCCGGCGACGCGTCTCCGCGAGCACTTCCTCGCTCAGCGGTGCGCCGCTCCACTCGAATCGCTCGGTGCCCGGATCATCGCCCGAGAAATGGCCGAACGTACCGCCATAGCCGATTACCGCGCCCTTGCTGATGACTTCGCGAAGCTGATACCAGTATTTCTTGCGCGGCCCGTATCGGTGATGTTTGCCGTCCGCGATCGGATGCCCGGCGGGCAGGTCAGGATGACCCGCAGCACGCAATTGCTGAATGATCTGGTCCAGTGTCGCCATACAAAAATTCCCTCGATCAAAGTTACTTTGGCCGCATGTCGCGGCCAGATCACAATTCGTTGAGTTGCGCGCTGTTAGCTCGCACGACGAGCCGCCTCCAGCTCGACGAGACGACGGTCGCGCTCGACCTTGTGAGAAAAGCTTCGCCACGCGGCTCGCCCCGCCGCATAGCACTGCCGCCCGCTCGGCGAGCGGCTGTATTGCGATGCGCTGCGTCGCAACGCGCTACTGATCCCGTTCACGTTCACATGTGTCTCCGGTTATTTGCCGCGCAGTCGACGCCATTCCGTCGACATGAGATCGTCGAACGCGGCAAGGTCCAGCGCGCAGAGACGATCGGTAAGCTGATCGCGGAACGCGTGACGTTCCGCCTTGGTCGGGAGCGCGGCGCAAGCGCGCGCAGTTCGCTCGATGAACAGCCGCACGCGCCCGGCTGCGTTCGCTTCCGCAAGAATCGGAACGAGGCGATCAGGGAACGTGGCGATCAATTCGGACAGCAAGCGCCCCGCTTCGGCGGGGGCATACTCGAATCGGGATGCGAGCGTCGTGACAGCGCATGCCAATTGCTGCTCGGGCGAGCAGCAGAGGCCGACGTGTTCACGGTCGGGACGACAGCACCCCATGCCAGGCTTAAACCGCTCCATGACGACGGCGCCGACGCGCGGCGAGGTTGCGAGCAGCGTGAATCAAACGCTGGAACAGACGCTGGCCCTTGCGACCGGTCGCGATGATCTTCTCAGCATGTTGATCGTCGATCCGCTGATCAGCCAGCGCACGCGTCACATCGTCAGCAACGAGACCAACATGCGCCTGTAGGTGCAGCGCCGTCGATACAAGACGCAGCGTGCCGGGTTCGCTGACGTCGTCAGCGGCATGGTCGTCGACGTGTTCGGCAACCAGCCCGAAGCGCGCGTTCAACGCATGCAGCGCGTCGATCGCGTACGCCTCGCCCTCTGCCTTTTCCTGCATCCACTCGACCAGCAACTCGAACATTTCCATCGACAAGCGACTATCGCCAACACCACGCAGGCGCAGGCGAAGCGATTCCGGCGTGATGTTCTTACCGCGTCGGACGGTGAGGTGATTCGCCGCGTCGGCGACACCGCCGGGCGTGTTGCGAACAGACGTATAAAGCACGTCCAGCCATTCGGTACTGTCGTATCGGCAGGTCATAGCGGGAGATTGGTAGAGAGTGACTTTCATCCTGTCGCGCGCACAGGGTCGCAACTAAGATTCAGCTCACGAGGTGCGCAACTACGGCTGTCACGCGTCGATGGGAGGTGACAACGAGTTGTCGTGTGCGTCTAGAGAAGCAAACAGATCAGGACGCGCGAGCTTCAAGAACAACAGACGCGCTCGCGGAATGCCGTTCCGACGCCATTCGGATACAGACGGCATCCGGACTTCGCACAATTGGGCAGTCGCGGCCGTTCCGCCGAATGCATCGATTACGGCGCACGCGTACGGGTCTCGATTCAGGAGCGTATTCATGCCGCCATGTTAGGTGTTCCTTACATGAAAAGCAAGGCATTCCTTATGTTCATTCAGTTAGGCTTTCCTAATGACGACACTAGCCGAACGCCTGGAACAGGCAATGAAGTTGCCGCCTGAGAAAAAGGCTGCAGATCTAGCGCGGGCCTGCCGAGTGCGAGCGCCCTCGGTCAGCGACTGGTTGAGCGGGAAAACGAAAAAGATGGAGGGCGCGAACTTGCTGCTTGCGGCCGAATTCCTGAACGTCGATCCGTGGTGGCTCGCCACTGGCGAAGGTCAGATGGTGCGTCGAGCCAATGCGCCCGCCCCCCAACGACAAGAAATCCTAGGTACGCATGCTCAAGCACTGGTTGACGCGCTCGCCAAGGCAGACAAACTTGGGTTGCCGTCGGCAGCATTTGTCGCGCTGCTGGAAACGCTCAAGGTGTTTGAAGATCTGCGCGGACAGCAGTCTGGTGACCTTCTCGATCTGAATGCGCCTGACCCCCAAGAGGGGTAAGGTTCCAGTCGAATACAGCGGCCTTGCGGTGCGTTCCGACACACCCAGAACGTATCCCGCGCCCTCTGATCGGCCCGCCAAGAATCTCGACATCCCAATCGAAGTCATCGCTGCCGTGCGGGCCGATGATCCGAACGAGCATGCCAATACGCGACCGGTTCCGGCATCGACTGACGATCGCCACATCGCCCGGTTTGCAGCGCAATTCCCCTGTTGACATAGCCCCGCAACAACCTCCCTTCGGCAATATTTTCCCTTAACTACTGTACAAACATACAGTATTTAGTCGGAAGAATACAACACCTTTCAGGAAGGTTCGCCGGGCCCTTCGCGAGCAAATGCGATGACACGGAAAAATAGTTAGGCACTCCTATTGCATATCGACAAAGGAATGCCTAACATTCGTCTTCATCGCTGCCGCCCGCGCAGCCTTTGGAGAAGCCCATGAAAATGCTCGACCATCAATCCACCGACCGCCACGAATGGCTTCGTGAGGAAAACACGCCCCGCATTACGCCGTCCGAACCCGCTCGCCAAAGCAACTTTGAAAAATCGAAGATCTTCCGCTGGACGGTCGTCGCCGCCCTGCTGTTTGTCGTCGTGAATGTGTTCCAGGACGATCCGGTCGTCGCCCCGACCACCGCTTATCACGTCAGCGTTTAAGCCGCCCCGACATTGCCGGGGCGAGTCCCCGGCGTCATGGAGACCACCATGCCGCGCATCAAAGTCAAAGCAGAACCCCTTTCCGACGTCGAACGTCGCGACACCCTCTCACTTCGCACCGTCACGCGATACGACCGGAACGCACGCCGTCCGTCGACCCCGATCCTGATCGGCAAGTACGTTGTCGGACGCCGTCCGCTGCCGGACAGCGTGCATACGGAATATTTGATCCTCGACGGTACAGAGATCGCCCGCAGGCAAATCTCGATTCCGGACGAAGGCAACTGCGCCGACGCAATCAAGCGCCTGCGCGACGCCAAGCGCGCAGCGGATGTCGAGGCGTCGAAGGCGATCGATAAAGCGAAAAAGCGGGGCAAGACGCGGGCGGCGGCAACGCAAGAGGTTGCGTAATGGACGACCGCACGCAACAGCTCGACCTGACCGCGCCCATCCAGACCGGGAACACGAAGGCGGCAGCGGCCGCGGCCGGCGCGACTTCCGCCGACCTGTGGATGACGCCGTATGAAGCGCTGCGTTACGACCCTCGCGACAACGTCCGTCCGGTCGATCCGCAGTGGGTCAAGGAGTTGACCGCCATGATGATGCAGAACGGGTACGACAAGGGTTCCCCGCTGCACTGCTATGCGCGAAAGGTCGACGGAAAGGATTACTTCTACGTCTTCAAGGGACAGCACCGCTACCTCGCGGCTGGCGCCGCAATCAAGGCCGGGAAATATCTCGGAAGGATTCCGATTGTCGTGCTGGATTCCCGCGAAGTGAAGCGGTCGAAGATGGTGATCGACGGCTACTTGAGCAACGTCTCGAAGGCGTCAACGCCGCTCGATCTCGCCACCTCGATCGCCGAGTTGCGCGATGTTCATAAACTGGACGTGAAAGCCATCTGCGACCACCTGAACATTTCCGAGCAATCGATTCGCGATGCCGCACTGCTTGAAACGGCACCGGCAGAACTGCACGCGCTCGTACGCGCTGGATCGATCGCCGGCACCCTCGCGATCGAAGAGATTCGCGCGCATGGTGCCGACAAGGCGCTCGAACGAATCGTGTCGGGCCTTGCGAAAGCGAAAGAAGCCGGCAAAATTAAGGTCACCAAGAAACACCTGACTCGCCGCACTTCGACCTCCAAGCCGGCCACGCCCACGAAGATCAAAGACGGGTGTGCAAAGCAACTTTTGCACGCGCTACAGGCAGTCTTCCATGATCCCGTTTTCGGTAAGCTTTCGCCCGGAACGGTTCGAGCCGTCCATACGGCACTCTCGCCGCTCGCCGATCTCCTCGACACTCCGCAAAAAGCACGGATCTACCCCGTGACGGCACCGGATCAAGACGGTCGCTGCGTCGCGACCGATACCCTTCGGTCGCCCAACAGCAAGCGCACGAAAAAGCCGATCGCCGAGATCTACGTGGCCCAACCGAAAGCAGATCAGTGGATTTGCGCGGCTATGTACAACTTCGGGGACAGCTTCGCATCGACTCCCCTGAAGTTCGGCGCAGGAACCGCGACCTACCCGACGCGAATGCAAGCGGTACAGGAAGGTGCTCGATGGCTTAAAAAAGCTCTCGGCTACGAGAACCTCAAGCGCCAGAAAGACCTTCCGTTCGTCCTGCAATGGCTCGATGACATTCTGCAGCTCCCCGATCCCGACTGGACGCCGGGTATGGCGCAGGAGGCAGCGAAATGACCTCGCGCCCGGCCCTTTCTACCCCACGTCCGCTGCCGCGAAAGCGGGAACACGTGGAGAAGCGCCCGGCTATCGCATTGGCGAGCGTCAATGGTTCTTCGATGCAGTCGAACAACGACGGGCTGACGCCCGAAAAAGCAATCCAGAAAGACAAAGCGCCGCTCACGCGCCGCAAACCTATCCAGACGAACGAAGCCTTGGCGAATACCCGCCAAGGCAGCATCGCGCGGTTCGACGCCCGTCGCATCGAGATGCGCGCATTAATCACCGAGATCTCGCACGCGGCCGACGTCGAGCTGCTGGACTTGATGGCCGACGAGATCGGGTCGTTCGCTCGCGACAAAGCCGCGCAAGACGCGTGAACCTGGGCTTCAACGACCGCGATCGCGCTCGAAACGGGATTCATGCAACTTACCTGTGCAACGCAGCAAGTCATCGAACAAAGAGGAAAATCGAATTGAGCACTACCAGTGAGCGCCTGCTGCGGCTACCGACGGTTATTGGAATGGTGGGCCTCGGCAAGACAACAATCTACGACATGATGAAAGAAGGCAGCTTCCCGAAACCGCGACGTGTACGCAACTTGTCCCTTTGGGTTGAAACCGAAGTACAAGCTTGGATTCGATCCATCACTTCCATAGAAACGCCCACAGCCCAATGACATGCCGCGAAGGCCCGCTACGGCGTCGACACTGCTCCGACGCCGTAGCGCTTGTCTCAACGCCTACACTCCCCGCAACAGAGATCTTGGAATTGACTGGACGCGACGGCCGATCGCGGCACGTCCCCACGCGCAGTGCAAGCGAAGTCCCGACGTGCGAAATAATCCTCTGCGGTCGTTTTAAGGGGCACCAACGATCGGACTTTCCGCGACCAGCTCTCGGTCACCAACCGCGACACGATAGCCTGCCGCCCCAAGCGCGCATTGCGAGCGTATTCAAATCGGCGTTAGTTCATATGCGTTAACCAACTATTTGCAGCCTCGTAGATCGGCACACGGATCGACTCGATGGGATCGTGCACGGCAGCTTCATTTTTTTGTCCATCATATGATGGCTCACTCATGTGATTCGATACATGAGATTCAGCAAATTCACAAAATTTACGCAACATCTCCCCTTGGTACAAGTTATCAAGATATAGAAATTGTCCCATGGGGTTGCATTCGAGAAAAATCACCTCGCCATCTTCTCTCTCCCGAAGATCAAATGTCGCAAATGAAAGCCCAAACCTCCCCATAAACTCACGAAGTCTTTTCTCAATTAATTTATCAATACACCCTTTCCTCCTTCGCAATCTCAAGTCAATCCGAACATCAGCCGGATATCGTGATTCAGAGAGATTCGCCGTTGCCGCAAAACAATGCTCACCGAATATAGTTACCCGATGCTCAAAATCTCCTGCGATGTATTCTTGGTAAATGGCCGGCATGAACTGCACATAATTGACTGAGGACGTAAATTTATCATCGAACTTTCTGCATGGCTGCCAAACGGACTTGGTTCCACTAAACATCTTGAAGATCACCCTACCATTATGCTTATTCAAAAATGCCTCAACCTCTTGAGGGCAATTTGTCCACATAGTATCGGGAACCTTTAGTCCAATAGAGCTAGCCGCGTGGAACTGATAAATCTTATCTTGAGCGGCGACTTGATTATCGAATGGGTTACACCAGTGACCACCTGCTCCGTGCCTGAAAACTCCCTTCCAGAACGCCTCATACTCAGCCTCTTGAACTGCTCTGTAATGGTAGTCAGCACCTGCACAATGATTGACTCTAGGCCTACGATTCCACCAGAATGCGGCTTTAGAAAATATAATTCGCTGCCCTCCACGAGTATTTAGTTCTAAAGTGCCGTCTCCGTGACTCGTGGCCATGAAATCTATTCCTGCGCGGCCGATATCCAAAAGGAAAGGAGTAACGTTGGCGGAAAATGCAGAAAGGGCAGCTAACGCGTGCTCGTCTTCACGGTGACTAAGTATAACGATCTGTGGATTCACGTATCATCCCGGCTCTTGGAGATCGTCCCACCATCGTCGACCCACTTCATAACAGTGTCCGTTGTTGCATCAAGGCCACGCAAGACCGATCCCGTAACTTCGATAGTTACAATTGCATCCCCTGGTATTGCGTAACGCTTGAGATCACCGCCTGCGTCAGCATTCGATGATGAGATTACGTCTTTTGCCTGTATGGAAATCACATCCCCCTTAGGCGTAACAATACGGATAATCCCGGATTTTTTCTCCGTATCGAGCGGACTTCCAAGTAGTACCGTAAGTGGTCCCATGGTCTTCCCCAAGTATGAGTTTTTCTGAACCCCGCCGCATTCAGTCTAGTACATGAAATTGCCTGTTACTAGGGAACCCTGTCCAGGCTATTAACAATCACAGACCACGTCATTTCTCGCGCTTGCGACGCGACATTGAGCATGTGCGACCGAGGTGATGGATGGTTACGTGTCGGTCAGTTCGGGAGATCGGATGCCCGCATATATATCCCGAGAGGTGGGCTCCGTTCGACAGCGCGTTACCAAGGGAGAAGGGAGTCCCTGAACTAACAGCCTTGCGCGTTCACACGATCCAGACAGAGAAGTGCCTCATTCTCGCGAAGCAACAATGAACCGCCTTCGGGCTGGGCCAACGTGAAAAAAAGGGGGTACCAATAGGGGTACCATTCACATAGAAATTATTTTTTCTTCTTTATTATCAATAAGATGAAGCGCGAAATTGCCCCACAACTTCCACATGACGATATGTCGGATCACTTCGGTTGCTCCTGTTCGTTGGTGTTCACGATGCGGGCTCGGCCCGCCTCGTGGCCGGCCGGGTGATGCCCGGCCGGTCGTCTGCCCGCTTCGCTTGCACGCGGTCGCGGCAACGGAGGGAAAACGCGTATCGAATCGGCTGTCGCCCGGCCTTTCCGGCGACGATACGCGCATTTTCACCGTGTCGCTCACCGACGGCGCGATCCGCGCAAGCGGCGGCAATCGCCAAGCCTACCAAACTTGAAGGCTCCGATGGAACGATCGCGCAGCCTTCCATTAAATCGCGGGAACGCGGCTTGCCCGGCTTCACGTGCGCCGCTTCGGCGCAGGCCTGCACGCCTCGGCAATCGCCCGCGCAAACTGGACGATTCAATTCCGGCACGGCAGCAATCGGTAAAATGAAACGCCATTGCCGATTATTTATTCACCGAATATCCGGATTCCAATACCCGCCTTCATTAAATCGCATAATTTACCGATTCAATGAGTAATAGTTACGATCGCTTTTTTCGCAAAACAGCCTGAAATCAGGAAAACGCCATTGACTTCGATTCTTCTGAAAATTTAGAATTCCCTACAGCGACTTACGATTGATTTTCTCCCGCCGCACACAGCTGGCACGCGCCTGCACGAACGCTGCCCGCCTTGCCTTTTCTCGCTTCATGTCGAGGCGGCGTCCCTTGCCGTTTCAGTTTTCGGAATTTATCGCCTGTTTGCCAATTTCCTGCTCGACTCACTCACCGCAACAGCATCACATCCTGATTAACACCCGGCATTCACTTGAATGCCCGAGACACGGTAACAAACGGACAACAGATCCGTCCATTCGACCATTCCGATAAAAAATCGCCAGTCATCAGGAGGGACATCAACATGCATCGCCTTGTGAAGTCGCTGTGCCTCGGATTCATCTGCGCCGGCCTGCTCGCGGCCTGCAACGACGACGACGTCAAATCGAACAGCCCGCCGTCGAACAACGCCGCGCTGTCGTTCCGCATGGACGCCGGCGGCCAGATCAACGCGTTCTACCGGCAGGACAAGGTCGCCGCGCACCTGCTGGTGCGCTCGTCGACGAAACCGCGCCTGCTCGTGGTCTTCCCCGCCGGCAACAGCGGCACGGGGCTGTGGTTCGACGACACCGCGCAGCCGGTGAACTGGAGCCTCGACACGCCGCCGTCCGCGCTGTCGGCACCCGACGCGCACGGCCGCCCGCTGTACGGCATCGGCGCCGACGTGTCGGTGGACACCGGCACGCTGACGATCCGCCAGGGCGTGCTCAGCAACGTGCGCTTCCTGCGCGACTTCAACGGCGGCGCAACGATTCCGCAACAGATTCTCGCCGCGCCGACGGTCCAGGGCAGCGCCGCGCAATGGCAACGCGACCGGATCGACGGCGCGTCCGGCTATTCGCTGCGCATCACGTTGCGCGACGGCGGCAGCATCGTGCCGGCTGCGGGCGGCAAGCTCGTCCTGAGCGCACCGGCGGGCTCGCACACGCTGCGGCTGCATGTCGATGCGCTGTCGGGCGAGACGCCGTTGTCGCCGATCACGCGCGCCGACCTGCTCGCGCCGTCGGTGAACCCCGACCCCGTGAGCCAGAACGTGCTCGAATTCCTGAGCTTCCACGACAAGCTGCTGGCGGGCTCGTGGCAGTACGACACCTACTTCGGCCGCGACACGCTGATCTCGGTGCGCATGCTGATGCCCGTGCTCGAACCCGCGGCGATCGAGGCCGGCCTGTCGTCGGTGCTGAGCCGGCTGTCGGCCGACGGCAAGGTCGCGCACGAGGAAGGCATCGGCGAGTTCGCACTTGTCGACAACCAGAAGAACGGAAGACCGAACGATCCGACGCCGACCTACGACTACAAGATGATCGACAGCGACTACCTGCTCGCGCCGATCGCGGCCGCGTGGCTGATCGACGATACGCGCGGCCAGGCGCGTGCGGCTGCGTATCTGGCCCAGCGCGGCAGCGACGGGCAGACCAACGGCGCCCGCCTGGTCGTCAACCTGCTGCACGTCGCGACCACCGCGCAGCCGTTCGCGCAGCAGCCGTCGGTCGCGAACCTGATCCACCTGCGGCCCGGCGAGATCGTCGGCAACTGGCGCGACAGCACCGACGGGCTCGGCGGCGGCGTCTACCCGTACGACGTGAACGCGGTGCTCGTGCCGGCCGCGTTGCGCGCGGCGAACGCATTCCTCACGCGCGGCCTGCTCGATCCGTACCTGGATGCCGGACAGCGCGCGACGCTCGCCAATACGGCGAACCAGGCGGCCGCATGGGAAACGCAGGCGCCGCCACTGTTCCAGGTCAGCGTGCCGGCCGCGCAGGCGACCGCCGACGTGTCGGCCTATGCGCCGTCCGCCGGCGTGCCGGCCGGTGCCGCGCCTGGCGCACCGCTGGCCTTCTACGCGCTGTCGCTCGATCAGCAGGGCAACCCGATTCCGGTGATGAACTCCGATGGCGGCTTCGCGTTGCTGTTCGGCACACCGCCGGACGACCAGCTCCAGCGGATCGTCGCCGACGTCACGCGGCCGTTCCCGACCGGGCTCGTGACCGATGCCGGCATGCTGATCGCGAACCCTGCGTATGCGAGCCAGGCACTGTGGCCGAAGTTCACGAGTTCCGCCTATCACGGCACGGTGATCTGGTCGTGGCAGCAGGCGATGTGGGTGGCCGGGCTCGATCGCCAGCTCGCGCGTCAGGACCTGTCGGCCGCGACCCGCACGCTGCTCGCGCAGGCACGACAGACGATCTGGCAGGTGATCTCGAACGGGCGCGACATGCGGACGTCGGAGATGTGGACGTGGTCCTACGTGAACGGCAAGTACCAGACCGACGCGTTCGGCACGCGCAGCGCCGATGCGACCGAAGCCAACGCGGCACAGCTCTGGAGTACGACGTATCTCGCGATCCGCGATCCGCAGCAGCGCGCGGGCAAGTATTGGTGGCAGGCGGCGCGGCAGATACAGGATGCGCAGCCGGAAAACGCGGCGGCCCTGGCATCGCGCTAGCTGCGTATCGCCCGTCGCATGCCGACCGGGCATGCTGAAGCCCCGGGGGCGTTACCTCGCCCGGGGCTTGGGCGGAAATCGAAACGATCGACACGCCTTCGGCACAGCCGCGTTGCCGAACGTCCGGCGTGCCGCGCCACCCCGCGTCACCGCGACACGACGCGGTTTCGCCCTTCCCGCTTCGCCTGGTACAACCGTTCGTCGACGACGCGCAGCAACGCGTCGACCGTGCTGCCGTCGACCCCGTATTGCGCGACGCCGACGCTGACCGTCACCTGCACGCGCTTGAAATCGAGCCCGAACGGCGAGCTCGCGATCGACGAGCGCACGCGCTCGGCCGTCATCCGCGCGCCTTCGAGCGGCATCTCGGGCAGCAGCGCCATGAACTCCTCGCCGCCGACCCGCGCGAGCCCGCCGGCCGGCCGGATCGCGTCGAGGCACTGACGCACGACGCCGCGCAGCACCTCGTCGCCGATCTGGTGCCCGTACGCATCGTTGATGTTCTTGAAATTGTCGAGATCGAGTGCGAGCAGGCAGAACGGCGTGCCGTCGCGCTCGGCCCGCACCATCTCGCGCTCGACCTGCGCGATGAACTGCCGGCGGTTCGACGCGCCCGTCATCGGATCGGTCGCGGCCATGTATTCGAGCTTCTGGTTCGTGCGCCGCAGTTCCTGCAGCGCGCTCTCGGTGCGCGCCATCGATTCCGACAGCCGGCTCATCAGGTCTTCCTGGCTGTAGATCGCCGAGAACGAGCGCGTCGTCTGCAGCGCCTGCACGACGCC
>Ga0055532_1000262_pt1 | contig 35319 bp, 32 predicted proteins | sample AraplaCol_mLB_r2_FD_54990 | JGI IMG/M metagenome (GOLD analysis project Ga0055532, IMG submission 54990) | Arabidopsis root microbial communities from North Carolina, USA - plate scrape CL_Col_mLB_r2 | ecosystem: Host-associated > Plants > Roots > Endosphere | place: USA: North Carolina...
TCGTTGCCGACGATGGCAATTTCGGCTGACGAACCGTCTTCCATCACGTACAACAGCGACACGATGGACGTCGTCGGAAAATAGACGTGACTGAGCGCACCGCCCGACTCGTACAGCACCTTTCCCAACGGCATGTCGACCAGCACGAGCTGCGGCGAAATATGCGCCAGATCTTCTACCGGTAATGCTGCCAGCAGATGATTCTCGATCATGGATGGCTGACCCGACATATGTCACTCCTCCAGTGGCTGCCGCCTCTACCCAAGACGTCCCAACGACACGAAGCGTCATCGGCTTGAGACTCGAACGCGCGAAGCAGACCTTGCGCGAGAAGCCGGGCAGAGCCGGATATAGAAGATAGCCCTCGGCCGGATGCAGATTTCCGCTCGAAGGGTTGCAGCGCAGTGCCCACCGCTGGGCGCCATAGGACTTCCACGCCGACAGGCAGAGTGAGCGTTCGGACAGGATTGCCAAATGGGACAGATCGAACCCTGCGCGGGCGGCAAGGTGCCGCAGCGTAACGCGTTGTAGCGCGTGGCCAGGGTGTCCGCGGCTACCGGCAGAGCAACGCGCGGTGCGCCGTGAAATACCCGAAACGGATCCGGCTGGGTTGTCCGGTCGAGCCCCCAGGGCCAGGAGCGCAGAAGTCGAGACGGTGCTTGCTGCGTTCGTGATAATCAAGCAGCGCATGCCTTGACCGATCCATGCCCCCTCAGCCCCGGGATACCCGCACACGCGGCGAGTGCAGGTCAGAAAGAAGATGCACGTGGGGTGCGCGCGCAAACGGGGGCCGACCTCACGAGATCGTGTACCGGTTCTGGGGCCCACCCTTGTAAAGGTCTCGGGCGAGCCCCAGAATCCGGTCGCGATTGCGGTCGAAGGCCGCAAGCAAGGCGGGCTCGCCAGAATCCATGTCGGAGTTCAGTTTCGCCAGCATCGCGTCGTCGACCAGAAAGGTAATCTCGCGAGAATTGTCGTAGCCCCAGAAACATACACAGTGCCTGGAAGCGTCGTAGGAGCGACTGGGATTCGGAAAGTTGAGCGTCACGGTGCTATTCGCCATCTAGCTCTCCTGACAGATATAACGCCACTTGCTCGCGTTGACATCGATGCGGGCGTCATTTTCGCGCCGCTTCTCGGCACGCTCGCTGTCCGCGCGCTTCAGTGCCAAGGCACGCGCCTTTTTCACGTCGACGTAATCGCTGTGGCTGGCGGGCGTGGCTGGCTTCAGTTCGGTTTGCTTAGGCATGCCGGTTCCCAAAAAGAGAATTTCAAATTTCAGGACCGTCGCGGTGACTGAATTTCGTCGTCGGCCGCCCCATACGAGGACCGGACGACGACCCGCGGGCTTGCCGCCGACGGCATCTCTCGCGCACGGAACTGCCGGATCAAACCTCGGAGGGAGGCTCGGTTGACGCGCGAAGTTCGCAGCTTCGACGTTCGCGCGCAGGATCGTCGTGGTGAGCCTTCTGCTTAGTTATGCGGACAGGGGGAAACGTAAGGTGAGGAGTCGGAGCAAAACCATCGGTCACGCACATCGAACCTCACGAGAATGCGCCCTATACCACGGCCATGCAAGCGCTATCTCGCGTCATGGCCATGATCGGCACGATGCCCCCAAGCAACACTACCGTCATCAACCTGGGCGTAACGGCCGCCAGCCAGCGCTTTTTCTCAGTCCCATCCCACGACCAGGCGACGCGCAGCGAGCGCGGCGGACTGTTCGGAGGGGCGTGCAACTGCCGGCGGAGAATGACGTCTCGACGACCGGGTTCCGTCACGCGCTGAATAGACTCGATGCCCGATCGGACAAGAAGGTGGCCACGATCGATCTGGAGATCAAGAAACCCTGTGAGGAACTGCACGGACGCATCGATGCTGTGGGCTCGCAGAAAAGGTGTCTTTGGCCCCCTAGACAGATCAAGGACTTGGACATCTTTTTTGAGAAATCTACGTGCATCTCGTCTCAAAAAAGATGTCCGTGGCCCCGGGATTTCTCAGAAAAGTCGTCCTTGGGAATGTCACGGCCCTACCTAGGTGTATCGGGAACTGGGCGACCAGCAGCGCAATGGATGAGCGTTTCAGCGACCAGCACGGTCAGCACTCCTTGTGCTATAAATGTGCAGATAGTGTGCAGTGAGCAATCTGCCATGAGCCATGATCCAGCCCCAAATTCAACACCCCTCAATTTCGACCAGTTCATGGCGTCTTTGAGAGACTCAGAGAATCTCGCGCCGATCCTCTCAGCGCGGCGTTTCGCGTCTGCCCTGCATATCGATATGCAAACGCTCGCACGGCTGGCCCATGTGCACCGTAATACGGTAACCCGCTTGGCTGGCTCCGAAAGCGTGCAAAAGTACCTTCGAGACGCGCTCCGGGTCATCCGAGCTGCAGCCGATATCTCCGGAGACGTACGAAGCACGCTGTTTTGGTATCGCAATGAACCGCTGCCGACCTTTAGCTACAAGACTGCCGAAGAGCTGATATCGGAGGGACGCACTGAAGACCTGCTTCGCTACATCACATCGCTCGAGACCGGTGCGGCCGGATAGCGTCGAGTACACCTGTTGTGGGTCTGCAAAATAGCGGCTACTCTCACGTCGTAGCCGACCTATGTTTGGCGAAAGTAAACAGGGAGCGGGGCTTACCGGCTTGGACGTGGTTCCGTGGTATGTTCTTGCCCCACCTCTTCCGATGCCCGCTCGATGATCGGGCATTTCCTTTTTCGCGCCAACGTAACCGTATGTCCACTCGATAATTGTGTATTTCGGACCCTCGCGCGCACCACGAACTGTAGTTCGTGGATCTCGATATCGCGTGTAGCGTGCAATTGAGACTGCGTCGTGACCGGCGTCGGTATCTGGCAAATATCGGCCATCTCCGGCCTGTCACCCGCGCATTCAGGTGGACATTCAAACGTCGCGTCTCTCAGATACCGGAATAATTTCGGCATTGGATCCAGCGCCGATAGATGCTAGCCGTCGTGAACGTCAGGGTGGTGGAATCTCTTTGAAGCGAGGAGCGAAGCTGTTCCAACTCAACGGGTCTACGTCTTTTATGAAAGAAAGCAGGCCAGCTAAGTGATTGTAGAAGCCGTAGGCCGAATCGAATTTGTAGAAGTCCGCCGTCGCCTCTAAGCCAAATTTCCGGCATGCATATAGGCGGGTATCGACTCGTTCATACATCTGCCGTGACAGCCGGGGCTGAGGTCCGTCTACCAGCAGACCAAGTACCAGTTTCTTTGAGCCCGGGCCGGCAATGCGCGTCTTGCTCTCATTCTCGACGAAGCCACTTTTTCGGATGGCGTGAATCACAGAACGATGTATTTCGCCTCGTGAGCGCCCCTTTCCGACGTCCATTGCGGAGATCGTAATATCGTCGGCATAGCGCGTGTAAACAAGCTTGTAGTGTACCGCTACTTTCGTAAGACGGTCGTCCAAGTCCTTCGCAACCAAATTGCTTATCGCTGGGCTTGAGGGGGCCCCTTGCGGAAGAACCCCCAGCTTATTGCATGCATCGGCGTAGGGCATTCCTCTATGGTCTGGGGATACCATATTAATAATCCCTGCCATATAGGGTGGCATTCGTATCGTTGTGCTCAATCGAGCAAACTCGAATGCTAGCAACGGACGGTATCCCAAATGACAGAAAAGCCGATAGACATCCGCCTCATTGATGCTGTAGAAAAAGTTCGAAAGATCGTATTGGAAGATCCACCGAGCACCACAATGCTGCGCGGCGCACTTCTTGATCCCACCGCCTGCATGGAAAGCAAAGGCCGCAGGATGAGGGGATACCTTTGCGAGGATTTCGTGTGCAAGGAAGGTCTGCACGCGAAACAAGTCAGAAGTTACCTCGTGAATGTGTCGGAACGTTCCGTCGCGTTTTGCGATGCGATATATCCGGTAATTGGCGGCCTCGCGCTTTCTCCGCACGCTTTCGCGTAGCATCTTGTAACTGACGCCCACGATACCGCTGAGATGCCGCAGGGAGAAAACTACCGGCAATTTGGCTGATTGAAGCGTTCGCGCATAGGCCGAAAGTGCGGTCGCCGTCGATCTATCCAGACTAGCTGATGCCGCTTGAAAAAGTTGGTGTGCCGACCAGTCTTCCACTCACCTCTCCTTCGACCCTTGGGTCTTACACTATCGAGGTCCTTACGAGTCGCCGCAGGATGTGGAGCTCGATAGAGTAGGGCGGCGTAGCCGCCATTGCGTCAGATCTTCCCAGAAAGACCGGTCTGGCCTTCCCATCCACCCACCATCGGTGGATTCTGTTTTCATTTTCTGTCACAACTGGCAGAGAATGAAAACGGCTGAGCGTCTGACTAGCCGGCACTCCAAGAGGTTGGAATATACATGGCATAGTCATATACGGCAACCTCGCTAGTGCGTGAAGTTTCATGGAAGAAATCGGCTCCCGCTTCGGTTAGCCGGACATTGGCAGTCACCAACCCAGCTCTCTGTGCACGTGCAATTAACGCAAGTGCAAAGGGGGCGTCGCAATTCATGCGTAATGAAATTGACAGCGGGGTGCGCACGCCGGACTTGATTAGGGCGATCAGCCTGAAAAGATCCGTATCCGGGGCGCCGTTCTCTGCAGTGTAACCTCGCTCTGCCGCCGGATGCTCCAGTAGGTCAGTCATCCAAACCGGCAGTCCTCTGTTCGGGAATAGCGGCAACCAGCCATTTTCACCGTACCACAACATGCCCGGGATGTTGTCTGGGACACTATGATAGAAGACGAGATTCCCCATGACGCCTCCAAATCCATCTTGCATGAACGTCGGGATTGAAGTAACGCTGCGGCAAAAGTCAACGATCGACTGAAAACCTGAGCCCCATCTTGACTCGAGAAAATTGGCGTCGTATCGAAGCTCGCTAGCGAACGTGATCTTCTCCGATTTCGGAATGATTCGCGCAGGGTGATCCGATCCCCGAATATTCCGAACGATGTATTTCTCTGCGGAGTATGTCCTGGCAAAGGCGACAACTCTTATGCGCACCCATCCTAGACTCCACCAACTCATAAACTGCTTGTGTCGTAGCATCGCATTGATGAAATCGACCACTCGCTGCCCGCTACCGATAGAGTCGTCGACTAGCACGAAGCTACGAAGCTTCCCTTCCTTTATCTCTGCGAGACTCGGGTGATCGAGCAACGCACCTTGGCTGATCCGGCCGGCGTTAGAGATGATGGAATAGACTAGATCTTCGCTGCCGAGCGACTGCCCCGAACGCGGCGTCGGTGTACCGTCGTCCTGCCAATAGCACGGATCGGTCCCATCCAATTTTCTGACCGCATACACCGCATGCTTGGATTGAAGGTCCAACAGGGAAAGTTCGCGTTTGAGCCATTCGCTGTATACATCTCTCCCCACGAACCAAAGCCGTGACAGCATCATTTCGGCCGTAGTCCACTGGTGAGGCGAAAACTGTAGAAGCCATTGATCGATTTCTGGCGACGACTTGATTGCACCCAAAGAAAGCGTTCTGATCCCGGTAAGCATTCGATACCTTCAATGTTGACAATTTTTTCGCATCTCCCGTGAACCTGGTTGATACGAAATAGTATCTCTTAAGTGCGTTAGGGTTGGACTGATGATTCTATCGTCATATTTGTTCGCTGGGCGCCAAACGATAACGATAATTCTGTCACATATTTTCCAATCCCTTTCGCGATCCCGCAAACAACGGCTGCCGGTCTTCAATCAAACACGACTGACTGCTTCGGCCAATTACTTGCCGGCCTGCACGAATGACAGTTGCACTTTGGAATCCGCCTTTGGCGGCTCACCAGGTCGAGAGGCAGATATGGGTCGCGAAGCGCCTTTCGCACGGCTCCGCAGCGGCCACTCGATATTGCACGGGGTTGTTTGCAGACATCGCCGAACGGCATGACAACGAGATAAGGAATACCTTCAAACCGTCGCAAATGAAAGCTTGGCAAACCGGGGGCGTCCGTGCATGGTCTTCGAATGTCGTGGTGTTGCCCATCATGCTTCATGCCTATGCGATTGGGCTCGCCTTGGCGCTGAACCAGTTGATGGCCACAATTGCTGGGTAGGATTGCGCGACCGCACTCCAGAGTGCTTAACGCTCGCGCATACGATGTGGGGAATAGTCGATGAATGGTCCGTCTCTCTCATTGGTACTCGCCCTATGGGGCGCGGTCGTTTCGACGGCACTCGGTGCGATCAAGATCTGGGAGGTTTGGCGAGACCGCCATCGCGTTGACGTCGGATTTTCGTTTTGCAGTGGCGAGCAACGCGGAAATACGATCACGATTCGCAACCTATCCGGACGCCCCCTCATCCTTTCCTATTGGGAGCTCCAGCTTCGTCAAGGTCGCTGGCCGTGCGCTCGATACAGCACGTTTCAGTCACCCGAACTCGACGAGCTGCTCGACTCTCGAATCGAGCCTTACTCCAGCAACCCATTGGTTTTCGCCGAGGCGGACCATTTCGACTGGGACAAGGGAGCGCTGCGCGGTCAGCCGCTGTACATCCGGTTGCACTTCGCCGGCCATCGGCCAACGCGGCGGTTGGCCTACCCGGGATCTTAGTTTGCGTATTCCTCGACGGCGTTAGACCGCCACTTCATCAATCCATCCTTCTTCCGCCGGCTCCGTGCCGGCGCAGCGCGAGGCAATGGCAACGGCAAACCCTTTCGATTTGCAGTGCACCGCCACCGCCTGCAGATAGCTCTCCGGGGCAGACATCGGACACAGCGACAGCGCCTGTGCGCCCACCGGCGTTGTCTTGTAGCCGTTCAGCTGAAGGATCGCCTTCGGATCGGACCCACGCACGATGACGGCGCGATCGTTGAGCCGAAGGACCACCCGAAATTCTGAAGCGATCTCGGATTCGAACTTCTGCAGCACATTACCCATGTAGCCGTTCCCTGATAGCAGCCCGAGTTCCTGGAGAAAGAACGGGAACTCCCGATTGTCGTGGTAAACCTGAGGCGCCTGCAGCGGGCCCAGCGTGAAAACATACCGCCCGTTGGCAAGAAAGGGGCACACGAACTGCATGCGCTCCGCCTCATCACGCGACAGATTCTTCAGGAAGTCGAGCGTCCGCAGCGAGAAGCTACCGGGGGACTTGACCTCACCCGCCAACACGCTCGCAAACAGGAATTGCAGTTGGTCAGATGACATTTGCGCTGCACTTCTACGCCACCGCGCGAGCCAGTCAGGATCGGCATACGTCGAAGGAGCAGTAGAGGGATCTCCAGCAAGGATGTCCTCCGCTTTCAGGATCGTTTTCGCGACGTTGATCTCTTCCTGCAGCAGGTTTATCACCTGGCGTTGATAGGCATTGTCGAGCATAGCCGGCAAAGAGAGTACGGGCTCCACCCGTCCATCGACCAACTCTGAATTGGCCGGCAACAATCGCACCGTGCCTTGATTCTGGACGACCGTCTTTCGGCCGGCACGAATATCTTCGACATCATGTTCGGCCTGAGCGATGATCAGTAGCTCGCGCTCGCGCCCCTCAACTCGCGCGCGGTCTTCCCGTCGAATTTGCCAAGGCCTGAGCAGGGCACTTATGCCCTTGTCGAGGGTTTCGAGGAGCCGGGTCAACAGTTTCTCACCAGGCACTGGGTGGTCCATCGTCCTCTCCAGGAAAGTTATCAACTCAGGATGGGGGCCGGCTGCCGATGTCGCTCGACACATCATGCGGCCGATCGCGCCACAGCAACAGCATTTGTCCGTCTGGCGCTTCGGATGCGTCCGAATGGTTTGCCTTTACCACCGGCCACGATGGGTCTGCGGCACGGACATCCCTGCCAGCCTCCGCTCCGAGCTCATCCCGCCGATGTATACGTCCCCACTCAGGGCTCAGTACATCGGATGAGAACAACACGCCCGGGGCGATCTGAATAAGCTGAGCCATTGACTTGTATTCCTTTCGAAAATACGGCAGTCCGTCACGCAGAAAATATGCTCGCCCCCGCCATGCTGGGGCCCAAAGTCGCCCAAGGTGTACCGGCATGCACCCGCGGATCCACATTCGCAAAGCGGCGCGCCCAGGCATCAGGATCTTCGTCGCACGGTGTAAAACGTTGGTTCTCGAGCGCGGCCACAAAGCAGTGGCCGATCACGTCGCTAACGTGTTGCGGATCTTCGACTGCGGAAAACGAGAGCTCAAGGCTTGATGAGGAGGCCGCGCACGCCAACATGACGAGCTCCTTGTCATCTTCGATGTCCTGCCAGAATTGCGCGAGATCAAAGAATCGACCGCCCCTGAAATACCAACAGGCATGCCAAACATAACCTGGTCGCGGGCCAATCTGCTGTTCACCTGGAGCCATAGGCTTTGCCCACGGACGGCGCGAAACCAGGAGCCTGAAGGAAGTTTGGTATTGTCCGGCTCCATGCGCAATCAACGACGCATCGGCATGGCTTCCGTGAATCCAGTCCTGAACCAGGACATCCGACCATTGCGGACTGGCCGGGGAACGGTCATTAAACGACGACATGGCCCGAAAGGCCCCACCCTCAAGATCTTTGAGCGTCTGCTCGAGGCGATTGAGATCGTCCTCATGGGGCCGGCGACAATGACCAATGCGATTTCGAATCTCCCGGAGCTCCTCGATTCGACCTGCCCAGATCTTTTGGGCAGGCAGAGACGAACCAAACAGCGACCATTGATCGTGAGTCAGCTGCAGAAGGGGCGCGGCATCCAGATACGCAAGTTGGTCCTGCGCATCGGGCGTTTGCATGTAGTGGTACGCTGCGCCGCGTTGCTGGCGATCGGCAGAGGTTGACGGCAATCCGTCCGCCCATGCACCGCCCTTTTCGCTGCGCAGTTCCACATAGACCAGCGAGCGCAACCACGTTTCCAGCTGCCACCAGCGGCTATACAGCGCCGACGCCGCGGTGGGCACTCCACCGGTGTTCCACCCCGCCGACAATGCGCGTTGAACCTGTGCGGGCAAAGTTTGCCAAGCTGAACCGTCTGAAGGGCCCATGTTTTCCCCGATGGTGTGATCGATTCCTGCTAAACAGTACCTTACCAGCGCCCGACCTCCACTGCGACTTCCGCCCAGGCGCCGCTCCGAAAACGACATAGCCAGACTCGAGGAACAAAGAGCAACTAAATAGTTCTTCGCAAGCCGATTGGTATTTCGCTACGATCGTTTGTATCTAACGCCAGGAGGTGCAGATGAACACGTATCAGGTTGTCATTGACGAAATCAGAAAATCGCACGGGAAGACCGTAAAGCCGTGCTGGATCGCTGACACGAAGGAAAGAAATGGCATCGTTCTTCGGACGAACCGCACGTCCCCTAGAAAGGTCGCTTGCCCGCCGAAGTGGCGTCCGGTCATTGAGGCTGTGCTGCGAAAGCTCGGGCTTATCGTGTGATGCACGAGCATGTCTGGCAACGACTAACGCCGTGTTCCAAAACGCTCCGCCACAATTGAATTTCCCTCCTCTCAAAACTTGGATCGCTTGCCCGCGACTGTCTCCCCCCGCTCATTCCTGACGCGCAACGATGCTGCTCGATGGTGAGCGCGATCGCGACTGGATCGAGCATTTCGAATTTCGAGCGTGCGGTCATATTGTCAGCCAACCCTGATAAGTGACTACGCAGTCACGGGTAGAGGCAAGAATCATGCGTCGTACTCACCTTTCTCGCTAACCGGCTCGCTCGCATGAGAATTTCTGGTCTTCCGATTAATCATCTCCGAGATCGCGTTGGGATCTGGCATCCACTTCAGAACGAGGTTGAACGCAGGAAGGAAAAGTCCTTCAACGAGGTAGCGATGATTCTCTCGGACATTGGGTACGTACGCGTGCGTATCGCGATTCCGTATCGAACTACGCAGCACGTCATACGCTGCGTAAATGATGTCGGCTTCCGATTCTAGCGCGTGGCGCTCGGCCGAGTTCTTCGGAAGACTTCCATACTTCCTAGTCCACATCGCTTTCCACGGTGCATTCATCGCGTCACCGAGGCTTCCGTAGTCTGCTCGTGCCCATGACTTGAACACCGCTGCATCTTGCTTCCTCACCAACTTCGCCCGGGCCGCCAAGGTCGAAAGTTGCTGGGGACTTGGTTGCAGCGTCATCGCGGCGGTATTCAATTCACGAGACCCATCGAGATCGTGCGCCAGAAGAAGACCTTTGATGAGATATTCAGCCCCGTTACTGAAGGTGTTCCAGAACACCACGCGGCCGAAGTGCGGGTCAAAGCGCTGCCACGCCTGCTCGAATTTTTCGTCCGGTATGCCAGTGACAGGATCGATGCCCGGCATCCTGAAGCAGTTCTTCTTACCATCCCAAAACAGTAGTCGCGAGGCCTTGATGAGACCCACTCCGGCAATGAAGTTATATTCGCCGTCTTCCACGCGCGAACGGTTAAATTTAGTCATGATCTCGCTCTGTCGATGTCAAGTTGTAGTGCTCGTGCCAAGCGTGCGGCGACTTAGCGTGCTCCTAGAGCGTTGACGGGATCTTAAAGAGGCGCTGGAGCATTTCGTCGAGACCCACGAGCCTCTCGAACGCGCCTTTTGGGAGCACACGCTGATTCGCCCTTGCGGCCTTGATGCCTTGTGCATTGGCACGCGTATGACGCGCAATCGCGTGATCGGTGATGGCCGGTAAGGGACGACCCGGCTCCGCGCCGAACCAACGATACTCCTTGATTTCGAGATCTTCCGTGACCCCGAGCCAAACCACGCACCCACTTGGCGCGCGGGCCAACTGTTGGTTGATGGCCACCTGCGCTCGTGTGCCGTCGACCAACGACACTTTGAACTGGACGTGTCGCATAACGCTGTCGCAGCACATGACGAGGTCGTACCCGCTCGCGTCGAACTCCGCACGCAGGATCTCGACGTTCACGACGCCGAGCTGCCAGAGGCGCCGCATGGTCTCGCCGACGAAGACGTGTTCGACGATCCGCTCGCGCAACACAGAATGTGCGGCGTGCCTCGCCCTGGCATCGGCAACACCAGTCACTTTAGTCCCCATGTTTGGCCCCGCTGGATTGTTAGCTATTAGGTCGGTGGTACTTCTTGGTATGCGGCGTGACGCTCGATCAGCGTCGCGTGATACCACGCGCCAAATGCTGCTGAACGCGGAACCTCCAGTCCGAGTTGGTGAGCGTTCTCGCAAGCTCGTTCGAGCATCCAGCGAGCCGTCTCTTCGAGATCCGCGGTGAATTCGGGTTCGTCTACGTCACCGAAGTGCTTGAGCGCATTTCGGACACGATTTAGCTCGTCAGCGGCCGCTTTGCGATCCCGTGGTGCGTAACCATTGAGGCGCCGATCGCGGGCGACCAGCCGGCCGCGCCTGCCCACCTCTTTGCCCAAAACCTCCTCGGCCGCACCGGCGAGGGTGATCGCCGCGGCAAAGGCGCGGTACTCGAGAAACAGCCTAAGCGCCGCATCGAGTTGTGCGAGTGCAAGATCGATGCGGTGGTACGTTTGAGCAGGCACGACTCCACCTCAGTCTTGATTAGGGCGTGTTCGGCAGGTGCGTAGACGAGCGATGTCCTTCTCAGGCGCCGCGAAAAACTCGCCCTGCTCAATCACGTTGCGCTCCATTTCATCCGGCGTTCCTCCTGGGACAGGCATCGGCTCTTCGGCGGATACCGGCAACCCAATGACCCCGAGGACATCGCCGATAATCTAGCCCCTGCCATAGGTTGTCTCCGCTAGCAGCTCACGGCCGCCATCACCGTCATCGCAGTCCTTCAAGATCACCGGACGGCGTTCAATCTCGCCTACGAAAATGGTCTGCCACATCGCGCTCAATTTGTCGCAGTAAACTGGCAACCGGCCGGGCATCGGGCGCCGTGTACAGGTTCGCTCGACGTTATCACCGGACGGCGGAACACGTCGCGATCATGGACTATCATACATAAGGTTCGCATCCTCGCGAGGAGGCAAAGATGTTGAGCAAGAGCGAACAGGCCCTGGTGGCTCATGAATTTCCTGAGCATCTGGCCAGGATGCGGGGCTGCCTCCAACAAGCTGGCCGCCATGCGTCCGACAGTGATATTGCGCTCGCGTAGAGGCTATCCGGATAGCCTCTACGCGAGCTGGCTGTCGCCGCCGAGCAACGACGCCATCCTGGCGCAGATCCTACTGTCGCAATTGCCACCAACAAGTGCCACCGAGGACGGGCTGCTTCGTCTCACACTGAAGGAAGCAAACGAGGAGAATGGTGGAGCCATACTCGCGTTGCCACTCGCATGGCTGGACCGACTGGGCTGGGTAATCGGTGATACCTTGCTGGTCCATGAGGAGCTACCGGGACAAATAACTTGAGCAATGAGATGCTCCCTCCACCGGATGACGGCGTCGATACCGGAAACAAGGGTACATCCGTTTGGATCGCCTACGCCTCAGTTGCGAAATCTTGCATCGTCAACCTCAGTGCGGAGATAGCGAAGCGTGCTTTCCAGCTTCGGACAGCCGGCGGTTGTCGGGCAACACCTCTCTTTGGCTAGCCGCTTCGGGGCGGACTCCGACGTGCGAAATCTGCGATCAGACGCCCCTGTTCACCTGAAAGACGGACCTACGCGGCGTTAGGTATTCCCGCGGCTGGGCCAATCTTCACGATTTCTTGCACGATGCGTGTTTGATGCGCATCAAGGGACGGGATCGTGCCACCGAAGGCCTGAGCGCATGCCATGGCTGCATCGAGGAAAAACAGGCTGGAGAACATCGTCATCATTCGGGAGTAGGCCCATGCCTCTCTCCCCATGCGTACTTGTACGTCTTGCGGCATCTGCTGAGAAATGAGGTAGATGATTGTATCCTCGCCTGTTAGATGACATGCACCACTGAGGCGGTGGTAGCACTCAAAGTAGGCCTCCTCGCGACCCAAAGCCTGAAATCGCTGGAGCAATTGCTTCGGCCAAGGTGAGTTAGATCGCTCCGCGGCCAACCCGCAGTGGTTTTCGGCACCTTCAAGGTACGTGGTTAGCTCTCCAAGCAAGCTCTGACGGATGTCGATGCGATCAAGCACTTTACGAGGAGCTCGATCTGCGATTAGTTGCCTCCAGTCGGTGAGCTTCTTGTTGTGCTCAGATACCCACGAATGAAGAAAGTTGAGCAGCATTCCTGGATTCCCTCTCGCAGCAAGGTAGGTCACATTGATGGCGCCTTCAATGACGGTCCGTCCCAGAACTTCTGAGCTAGCAGGTGACCCCGTTACACTGGCGACTAGCATTGCCTGTGCGTGCTCGTATGTACGGGAGAGCAGATTGAGCAGTGTCTGCGCACGAAAACCCACCGCGGGCGTATCCCAGTCAATGCCGCAAACCACCTCGTACGCCTCCCCCTGAGCGTCGTATATTGCTTCAATCAACGGTGCGGCTTCACTGAGATTGAGAGTCTTGTCGATTTTGAAGGCTTTGCGAAATGTGGTGATGTGATTGGTCATCATGCTAGACATCCTGCTAAGTCAGGGCGATACAGTCCGGCGAAGAGAGTAGCGCAACCCAAAGTCCAGCACGGACTCTCCGACAACAAGCATGTCCGGTACCTTGCTGCTCCTTTGCGAGTGATGCCGTGCTACAGGAGCTCACGCATCTCTCTTCAGACAAAATTATTTCAATGAATCAAGCCCCAGAGCCTCGTGTCACTACCGTGACCTGAGGATCGCCAAGCTACGTCAACGTGTCGTCAAGCACCCGAAGGTACCGCACAGTCGATTTTTCGTAGTCCTCTAGGAGCCGAGATTCAAAGTTCTCTTGTCTGCTATGCTCTTGAATGGAGCTCATGATGCTATCGTCGGTCTTGTGCGTAATTCCGTCATCGATAACATCTTGCGTGACAGCTGCCATGCGTGTCGTGCACTCTGTGACATACGCCAGCTTGGCAATGTCGAGATCACCTTTTCCACCAGAAGGCATACATGGATTAGGAGATGAAAGGTTGCTCACCGGATGAAGATCAATCTCATCGACGTGAATCAGGTCGTCAGCCATATGCTTCCCGAAATATCGGATCAGCTTGAAGTGTTCAACGATCAGTTGTTCACGCCAGCGCCGGTGGAATGCCATATAGTCTGCCCAAGACGACGCCGAAAACTCCTTCCAGCCCTTGTTGTGTGAGGCAATGGTCATTTTGGCTAGTTCATTGTAGCCATCGTTCAACAATCGACTTGTCTCCTGCGCGGTAGCCTGTGCACCATCGATAAAACGCACGCGCTCAGCATGCGCTTCCTGACGACTCAGTTACCAACCTATCCCCCCAACGTCAGGGTAGAGGTGATAAGTGCAGCCGCGACCGGGCCTGCAAAATTCTGCCAATACGAAGCATCGTTACTCATTTCAAATGGTCCTAGACGAGGTGGAAGATATACCCCTTGAAGTTTGCCATGCAAGTTAATACGATTATTTTGCCCTGATACTCAGGGTTCCACCACAACGAGCGATGACCATGGCAACGGGAAAGAAAGCCGCATCTGACGCGGGCAAGATCTTGCGTGATCCGAAGTCGACAAAGAAGGAAAAGGAGGTCGCAGCATCTGACCTAGCACAGCGCAAGGGTCCCGCATCGAACAAGTCCAAACCAAAGAAATAAGCCGCCACGGCACGCCGTGTTGATTGAGGTCCATCCGCACGCTGCGCTGTTTTTCTCTCTCGCAGATTCCCAACCTACACGGCAATCGTAGGTGGCATCCTCCGATCTCCGCTAGCTACCAACCAGCTCTTCAGGATTCGCAATCCGATTCATATGCGCCATGAGATTCGCATATCGGAGAAGCTTATTCGATAGTTAGCAACCTACAGCCCGACCAACGCGTACGGCATAAAGGTAGTCGTCAAATCCTTCTGGACACCATCGATAATTCGCAGGCAGTTTTCAGTTATACAAAAGTAATATATTTGTATGTTTATTTTAATAAATCAAACCTCAACATGATCTCCCTTTTTCGCGAGCCTTGCGGTACGATCTGCGCAAACGATTAACCATATCCAGGGCCGCAGATGTCTTCGTTCTCCTTCGCCGAGATTGCGAAGCAGTTTCTCGCACTTCAAAATAACCGACTGTTCACGATTTCAACGCCTCTCTCCGGCCGCTCAGATCTCGTATTGACCGAGTTCGACTGCAACGAGGGGCTTGGACAGCTGTTTGAAATCAAACTAAAGCTCGCGTCTCAAGACCCAAACATCGAGCTCAAAAAGTTGATCGGCAAACCGATCACGGTCACGCTGCAACTGACCGATGCAATGGCCAGCTCGGAAGAACGTTACTTTCACGGCTATGTCACGGATTTCGAGCATACGGGTACGGACGGCGCTCTCGCGACTTATGAGGCTATCGCTCGCCCCTGGATTGCCTTCATGGATCGTCGGAAGGACATTCGCATCTTCCAGGAAAGGACCGTCGAGGAAATTCTTGACGACGTGCTACAGCGGTATCGGAAATTTGGCGACGTCGAGTTTCGGTTGCGCCAAGCGAGTTTCAAGCGGAGCTACTGCACGCAATACAAGGAAACGGATCTGGCGTTCGTGTTACGCCTCATGCAGGAGGAAGGGCTGTTCTTCTACTTCGAGCACAAGAAGGACGGCCATAAGCTCGTCATCACCGACACATCGACAAACGCCTCGCCGATTTCCGGGCGCAGCCCGATGCTACGCTACTCTACCGACGAGATATTCTCGGACGAACAAGTCGTCACGTCGTTCGTCGCACATCGGCAACTGACGTCAGGCAGCACCACGCTGAAAACCAACGACTACAAGGCGCCAGGCGCGCAGCGCCTCGTCGATGGCATCACCGGCATCAATCAGGGTGACGTCGACAATTATGAAATCTACGACTATCTCGGGGCACACGGGTTTCCGGACAGTAACCGTGGCGAGCAGCTCGCGCGCTTTCGTTCAGAGGCGCTGGCCGCCCACAGCAAGTCCTTTTCCGGTGTCAGCGACTGCCGACGCATTGAGCCCGCTCGATATGTCCAGATCGAGGCGCACTACGACCATGAACGAGCACAGCCCGAGGAGCGCCAGTTTCTGGTGACATGGGTCCGACATCGCGGCACAAACAACTATCAAGCACAACCCGGTGTCGCGACCTACACGAACGAATTTCGCTGCATTCGCAAGAAGATTCCGTATCGGCCGCTTTTGACGATCCGCCGTCCGACCATCGTCGGCATTCAGACCGCAATAGTCGTCGGCCCCCCGGGCATGGAAATTTATACAGACGAGCTCGGCCGTGTGAAGGTGCAGTTTCCCTGGGACCGTCTCGGCAATAATGATGAAGGCAGTTCGTGTTGGGTGCGGGTTGCCCAGCCATGGGCGAGCGGCGGCTTCGGAATGATCCAGTTGCCGAGAATCGGTGACGAGGTGGTCGTGGTCTTCGGCGATGGCAATCCTGATCGTCCCCTGATTCTCTCCTCCGTCTACAACGCGCGGAACATGCCGCCCTGGAGCTTGCCAGCGAATGCGACGCAAAGCGGGATTCTGACGCGCTCGAGTACGGGCGGTGACACCAATACGGCGAACGCGCTACGATTTGAAGACAAAAAGGGGCAAGAAGAGGTCTGGCTGCACGCGGAGAAGGATCAGCGCATCGAGGTAGAGAACGACGAGTCGCATTCAGTCGGTGTCAATCGACATAAAACAGTGGGGCACGACGAGAAAGCGGAGATCGGCCGGAACTGGACGCTATCGACGGGCGGCATCAAGTTCGAGACGGTCGGCCTCGCGTCGGTGCAAAGCGTCGGGCTTGGCAAGATGCTCAACGTCGGGCTCGCCTACAACGTGAACGTCGGTGGCTTGCTCCTGCGCAACGTCGCCCTGCAGCTGGCAAGTACGGTCGGGATGAGCCGCACGGATCGCGTGGTACAAGACTGGACCGCGCACGTGGGTCATACCTATGCGGTCACGGTACGCGGCAAGGCGGTGGGAGATGCTGTAAAAAAGGACCAGGAGACGCCCCTGGCCATCACGCCCGACTTCAGCCCGCAGATCCCCGAGCCTGTCGAGAGCGCAGACAGCAACCAGATTCGGATTACGGACAAGGGACAGGCGAGCCTGTCAGGCGCGTCGATCACCCAGTTGATCGGCCCGGGCGGTACCGTTACGATCGACGCATCCGGCATCCACCTCAAGGGCAAGGGCATCTACCTCGAAGGACCGGTCACGCAAAGCGGCGGCAGCGCGACAGGACTGGCGCCCGTGACTGAGGCGGACTGCGCCGAGTGTGCAAAGAAGACGCAATCAGCGCACCCGGTCGACGTAGTGACTGGCCAGAAGCTCTTGAACCTAACGGACTTCACCCTGCCCGGGCGCATACCTATTCAATGGAGCCGCCGATACCGCAGCGCAGATCAACGTACCGGCAGCCTTGGCGTCGCGTGGAAACTGCAATATGCGACCGAAGTTCAACGACAAACGATCGCTGCCGTATCGAAGCTTGTCTATATCGACTTCGACGGGCGACAACTGCATTTTCCGATGCTCGAACCGGGCGACGCACATTTCCATTCGATCGAGAAGTACACGCTTGCGCGGCTCGATGACGGCGAAAACGGACCACGTTATGCAGTTCGCTTTCCGAATGGGATTGTCGAGACCTACGAGCGCCACCCGGTTGATCCATCGCGCTGGCAGCTCCACTTGTACGAGACGCGAGATGGCCAGGCACTCACGCTTTCCTACTCGCCGACCGGTAGCCTGCGTGAAATCCGAAACAACGTCCATACAGTCGCGTGCCGGCACGATGAATTCGGCCGTATCATAGAAGTGCATTGGCTCGATGAGCACGGTGATTCAAAGCGCAAACTCGCCACGTATAGCTACGACGACCGCGGCGATATGATCCAGGCGGTCGATCATGGCAACATGATCTGGCGGTACTCATACCATGAGCACCTGCTCTCGAGCTACGAAACACCGACCGGCGCAACGTTCGTGTCCGAATGGGACGGCGTTACCCCGCAGTCGCGTTGCATACGTACCTACGCCTTCACGCGCGACGACAACGGCAAGCCGCTGATCACACGCGACACGCGATTCGACTATCAAGCTCGGCTGCAGATGACACGCGTGACCAACATGCTCGGAAATACCACGATATACCGGTACAACGGATTGTGGGCGGTGGACCATGTCACGCATCCTGACGGCAGCACCGAGACCACCGAGTTCGACGAAACCGGAAATGTCGTAGGCCGCACCGATGCTCTTGGCCGCACACCCAAATCGGTGTGTGATGCGCAAGGCAATCCGGTTGCCATTCGAGATGCCGCCGGTCACCTGACACGCATCGAGTACAACGAACACAACCTGCCGACGCGAATCACTGATCCCGCCGGTCAGATCTGGCAGCGCGAATACGACGCGAACGGAAATCTGATCAAGGAAGTCGATCCGCTCGGCAACGTGAGCGAAACGGCCTACGAAAACGGCTTGCCGAGCATGCATACAGACGCGCTCGGCAACGTTACGCATCTGCAGTTCAATAATGCAGGCCAGCTGATTGCCCACACCGATTGTTCCGGTTACATCACCCGGTATGCGTATGATGAGTTCGGCCAATTGACTAGTCAAACGACAGCGGTAGGGCAAACAGAAAATCTCCATAACAACGCTGCCGGCAAGCCTACTGCGGTCCAACCAGCTGGGCTTGGCATTTGGAAAACCGAATACAACCAGGCTGGGCGGCCAATCGCGCACATCGATCCGCTCGGCCGAACGACACACGTCACATGGGATGCATACGGCGAACCTGTCGGTGTCCTCGATCCGATGGGTAGCGAGACGAAGTTTGAATACGATGAGCTTGGTCGACTGACCAGTCTAATCAACGCGAAAGACGAACGCTGCACGTTCACCTACGATGCGTCAGGGCGCATCGTTGAGCAGATTGGTTTCGACGGACGTCGCCAGCAGGTCATGTATAACTCCGCAGGCGAGCCGGTTGAGCAAATCGATCACGGTCAGGAAGGCCAACTGCGCATATCGATGCTGTACGACAGTCTCGGCCGCCTGATCGAGCGGCGGCTCGGAGACGGTACGCGTACTACATTGGTTTACGACGAAAGAGGTTTGCTTACGCAGCTGCGTCATCAACCGGCAAACGGCTCTGAGTCACAAGTCACCTACGAGTATGACGCGGCGAGAAGACGAACCGGGGAAGTGCAAGCGCACCACGGTCGGGTCTGGCGGCTCCAGCATCAACTCGACGCTGCCGGCAACCGCAGCGAGACTCTGCTACCCGGCATGGGCATGCTCACCTGGCAGCGCTATGGCACTGGGCATATCCACGGACTGCTGCTGAACGGCGAGCCACTGGCGAACTTCGAGCGCGACGCGCTGCATCGCACGGTCACGACCACCCAAGGCCCGATCGCACAGCTGTTCGATTACACCGACGCCGGCTATCTGAAATCACAACGTCTACAGGACCTCGATGAACGTGGTCAGCCGCGCACGGATCCGCGGCCGTGGCGTACGTGGAAATACGACCCCTCTGGTCAACTGACGCAGCAGGCCGATGCATGGCGCGGTATGCGCCATTATCGATATGATCAGCTTGCTCGATTAACAGGCGTCACTCGCACGCCTGGCGAGGCGAAACTTCGAGTTTCGAGCGAAACGTTCCACTACGATTCGACCGGAAATCTGTTTGCACGTGTCGCTGATGAAATCGAAGGCGACAATCCGACAGTTGAACACTTCACGCACGGAAATCGGTTGTCTCAGTTCGTAGACACCAACGGCGATAAGCGTTCGCAGCTCGCATTCGCATACGATGGGCACGGAAATCGGGTCAGCCAATCGATACAGCAAATCCGCGAGAGCGTTACGCCTGCACCACCACTCAAACTACTTGATCGAGTGTTGTCGAGACAGAGTGAAACTCAATCCATCCGTACCGCCGAAACGACAGCAGCGATGACAACACGCTACCGATACGATGGTGCACATCAGCTCGCAAGCATCGAGCACGCGGACGGCAGTCAAACCGAATACCACTACGACGCAATCGGACGGCGCATTGCAAAGATCCACAAGCCGGCGCGCGAAACGCCGCGTACAACGCTTTTTGTTTGGGACGGCGACTGGATGCTACAGGAGATCCGCGCGGGTGCGTCACCACGCGAGGATGTTGCCATCACTTACATCGCACACCCTGACCATTCCGGTCCATTAGCGAAACTGGAGGGTGGCAAGCGCTATCATTTCCTCAGTGATCATCTGGGCACACCGCAAGAACTGGTAGATGACGATCGGAAAGTTGTGTGGGCGGTGGATCTGAATGCCTACGGCGGTGCACCTACACATATCGTAGATGAAATCGACAATCCGATCCGGTTCCCCGGGCAGTATCACGATCTGGAATCGGGGCTGTACTACAACCGTCACCGATACTTTGATCCGCAGATTGGACGGTACGTTAACCAAGATCCGATCGGAATTTACGGCGGGGTCAATTTCTACGCATATGCTGCGGGAAATCCGCTGAGCTATACAGACCCGCGCGGCCTCGACAACCCGGGCATGGGGCCCTATAGCGTGCGTCCGAATCAATATGGTGCTTATCCAGATAAGAACGGAATTTATCCTCTCGCCCCAACAGGCAGCAAATGCGTCCAGAATTTCTTGCGCGCCAACTACGGATCGACCGGAGCGTGGGTAGCGAATGCAGGCAACATCCAACAGTACATCCCAAGCATGAATGAAGGATACGTTGAATCGCTTAAGACTGCGGGTGAAGTTGGTGCAGAAAAGCTAACCCTTACGAAAGGACCCGGCCTTGTTGGAAGGGCCATAAGTGGCATTTTCCCAGCGACGGCTGGCGTCTTAGGTACAGTCTCGTCATTTCTTTCCGGAGCAGCTGAGTTGGCCGGCGCGGTCTTCACTCCGTTTGGCACGGCTGCAATGGATCAGGCTCAGCACGCTTGCACGTGTCCCAATTCAGCATTCAAGAAATGAGAAACCAATGCCATTGATTACCATGCAACGAAGCCGATATTTCCCGGATGCCATGGGTTTGCTTGTCCTCATGATCCTTGTGGCGATCCTGTCGACTTTTGTATCGGCCTCCGAAATTTCCCGCCCCTTGTGGGTTCCCATCTATGCCGCTTGGGCTGCGAGCGCGATTTTTGTCTGGCGTAAGGTTGAACCGGAAACGAAACCTTGGCTCATGATCGGATTGTGTTCGATAGGTGGCGCTCTTCTATGGTACGTCGTGAGCCGAACTGCCAGTCACTGGATATTTGGGGCCACGGAATCCGAGCTTTCCAAAGTCTTCGACCTACTGGTTGCACTGATACTTTCCCCCGGTCTGACGTTTGTTGCGATTGCTGGTTGGGTTCGTGCGGTTATACGGCGGAAACAAGGTTGATCTCGCTCAATGTGCAACTTGTTCACCCGGCCCGCCCAAGGAGCCTATTTGACGGGTGGTCGGATCGGTATGAGATCAATTCACACTTGAACCAATAAGACAGGGCGCCATCGCATGCCACCGCTCTCCATTGCTGAGATCGCGAAGCAATTCTTTGCGTTACAGAACAACCGGTTGTTCACGATCAAGACGCCGCTGTCGGGCCGGTCCGAACTCGTGCTCACGGAATTCACGTGCGAGGAAGGCTTGGGTAAACTGTTCGAGACCTGGCTCACACTGGCCTCGCAGGATCCGAACATCGAACTCAAGAAGCTGATCGGTAAGCCCGTCACGATCACCCTGCAGCTTACCGACGCACTCGCCAGCAGCGACGAGCGATACTTTCACGGCTATATCACGGACTTCGAGCACATCGGCACGGATGGCGGCCTCGCCCGATACAAGGCAATCGCCCGTCCTTGGATCACGTTCATGGACCGTCGGCAGGACATACGGATCTTCCAGGAACAGACGGTCACCGACATCCTCGGTGCAGTACTGCAGCCCTATCGGAAATTCGGCGACGTGGAGTTTCGCCTGCAGAAACCGACTGTCAATCGCAGTTACTGCATTCAGTACAAGGAAACAGACCTGACGTTTGTACTGCGGCTGATGCAGGAGGAAGGACTGTTCTTCTACTTCGAGCACGCGAAGGATGCCCACAAGCTGATCATCAGCGACACATCCGTCGATGCGAAGCCGATTGCCGGACGCAGCGCGAGCTTGCGCTACTCGACAGACGAAATTCTCGACGACGAACAGGTGATCACCGCATTCGCGGCACGTCGACAATTGACCTCCGGAAGTACGACGCTCAAGACCGTCGACTACAAAGCCCCAGCAGCGCAACGGCAGGTTCAAGACGACACCGGTATCAATCAGGGTGACGTAGAAAATTACGAAGTCTACGACTACCTTGGCGCACATGGCTTCCCTGACAGTAGCAGAGGCGAGCAACTCGCCCGCTTTCGGAGCGAGGCACTCGCTGCGCATAGCAAGATTTTTGTCGGCAAAAGCTACTGCCGTCGCCTCACACTCGGCCATTACATCCAGGTCGAAGACCACTACGATCACGAACGAGTCCAGCCCGAAGACCGGCAGTTTCTTCTAACCTGGATTCGACACCACGGCACAAACAACTATCAGGCTAAACCTGGAGTTGCGACTTACACGAACGAATTTCGGTGCATCCGTAAGAAGATCGCATTTCGGCCGTTGCAAACGATCCCGCACCCGGTCATTCATGGCATCCAGACTGCTGTCGTGGTCGGCCCTAAGGGGGACGAAATCTACACGGACGAACTCGGCCGAGTAAAAGTCCAGTTCCATTGGGACAGACTGGGTAAGAAAAACCAGGCAAGTTCTTGTTGGATTCGCGTTGCCCAACCATGGGCAAGCGGCGGTTTCGGGATGATTCAGTTGCCCAGAATCGGCGACGAAGTGGTCATTGTATTCGGTGACGGAAATCCCGATCGGCCTCTGATCATCTCGTCCGTCTATAACGCGCAAAACATGCCGCCGTGGCAACTTCCGGCAAACGCGACACAAAGCGGGATTTTGACCAGATCTACCACGGGTGGAAGCTCCGACACCGCGAACGCACTGCGCTTCGAGGATAAAAAGGGGCAAGAAGAAGTCTGGTTACATGCCGAGAAAGATCAGCGCATCGAAGTCGAAAACGACGAATCGCACACGGTTGGTAACGATCGCGGCAAATCGATCGGCAACGACGAGAACGCGACGATAGGTCGAAACTGGACACTTTCTACGGGTGGCGTCAAATTCGAGACGGTCGGCCTCGCGTCCGTGCAAAGTGTCGGACTCGGGAAAATGCTCAACGTCGGGCTCGCCTATAACGTCAACGTTGGTGGCCTGTACCTGCGCAATGTCGCGCTGCAGATGGCCAGCACCGTCGGACTGAGCCGAGTCGATCGAGTGGTGCAGGATTGGACTGCGCACGTCGGGCACACATACACAGTGACTGTGCGCGGTAAAGCAGTCGGAGATGCAGTAAAACAAGATCAGGCAAACCCGCTCGATATCTCGCCCGACTTCAACCCCGAGATTCCAGGCCCGGTTCAAAGCTCAGACAGCAATCAGATAACGATTACCGACAAGGGACAGGCAAGCCTTTCCGGATCGTCGACTGCACAGCTAATTGGCCCTGGTGGAACGGTCACGATCGATGCAGCGGGTATCCATCTAAAAGGCAAAGGCATATATCTCGAGGGTCCAGTTACGCAAAGCGGCGGCAACGCAAGGAGCCTCGCAGCCGTCACCGAAGCGGACTGTGCGGAGTGCGCAAAAAAAACGACCAGTGCGCACCCGGTTGATGTAGCAACTGGCCAGAAGCTGCTCACACACGACGATTTTGTGCTGCCAGGACGAGTACCGATCCGATGGAACCGGCGTTACCGTAGTGCGGACCAGAGGACAGGAAGTCTAGGCATCGCATGGAAGTTGAGCTATGCAACGGAAGTGCGTCGCGTGACTATCGCCGACACGCTGAAGCTTGTTTACATTGACTTCGATGGTCGGCAACTGCAGTTCCCTCTGCTTGAAGTCGATCAGGATCATTTTCATCCGATCGAGAAATTCACTCTCTCGAGACTGCCCGATCACGACGATCGAGAAGTCTACAGCGTGCGATTCCCGAACGGAACCATCGACTCATACGAAGCACATCCGCAAGAGCACGATCGGTGGCTGCTACGACAGCGTGAGACACGCGATAAACAATTTCTCGCCTTTACATACACGCAGACCGGCAGCCTGAGCGAGATTCGCAACAACTGCCATACCGTAGTAGCCCGCCACGACGAACGTGGACGGATCGTTGAAGTTCACTTGGCCGACGAGCACGGTAATTCCGAGCGGAAGCTGGCCACATATCAGTACGACGAACACGGCGATCTAATCAAGGCGGTTGACCGCGGCAACGAAGTCTGGCGATATCAATATCACCATCATCTGCTGACAAGATACGACACACCAGCCGGAGCTACGTTTATCGCCGAGTGGGATGGCGATACTCCACAAGCGCGCTGCATACGCACTTACGCATACGCACCGGACCGGGATGGAAACAAGGTCGTCTCTCACGATACGCGTTTCGACTACCAACCTGTCACCCGCATGACACGTCTTACGGACGCACTCGGAAATGTCACGACCTATCGACATAACGGCCTCTGGGCCGTCGATCAAGTCGTACACCCCGACGGGAACATCGAGGCCACCGAATTCGACGAGACCGGCAATATTGCGGCCAGAACTGATGCGTTGGGACGACGTACGGAAACGATCAGCGATGCCACCGGAAATCCGATCGCGATCCGTGACGCTGCTGGCAATTTGACTCGAATCGAATATAACGAGCAAAACCTGCCGATCCGCATCACCGACCCGGCTGGCCAGATTTGGCAGCGCGAATACAGTGCTGACGGCCTCCTGATCAAGGAAATTGATCCGTTAGGAAACACGTCCAGCACGGAATATCAAAACGGCCTGCCTGTGACGCGTACAGACGCGCTCGGAAACATAACCCGGACGCAGTGGAACAACGCAGGTCAACTGATCGCAAGCACCGACTGCTCGGGGCACACGACTCTCTATGGCTACGATGAACTGGGCCGACAAACGAGTCAGACGAACGCGCTCGGACAAACCAGCAAGTTCTACGGCAACGCCGCAGGCAAACCAACGTCCGTGCAACCCGCCGGACTGGGCACCTGGAAAACTGAATACGATGCCGCCGGCAATGCGAAAGCTTACATCGATCCATTGGGCCAAACAACGCGCGTATCGTGGAATGCCTTTGGGCAGCAGACCGGGGTCGTTGATCCGGTCGGAGGCACCTACGTTTTCGAATACGACACTCTCGGTCGAGTGATCTCGCTAACGAATGCCAAGGGCGAACGCGCACTGCTCCGTTACGATGCGCGTAACCGCGTCAGCGAGCAGATTGGGTTTGACGGTCGTCGCCAGCAATACCAATACAACAGCGGCGGTGAGTTGGCTGAGCAAATCGATCATGGGCGCGATGGTCAATTGCGCACGACACTACTCTACGACGCCCTCGGACAAGTCATCCAGCGTCGATTGAGCGATGGGACGCGCTCCAGCTTTGTCTACGACTCCCGGGGCTTGCTAACGCAGGTTCACCACAAACCTGCGATTGGCGAACCATCGCAGATCACATACGAGTACGACGCAGCCGGGCGTCGTACTGCTGAGGTTCAATCCCACCACGGTCGCGTATGGCGATTGCAGCACCGCCTGGATCCGTCCGGGAATCGAAGCGAAACCCTATTGCCAAGCATCGGAACGCTTACGTGGCAACGATACGGAAGCGGTCACATTCACGGGATGCTGCTCAACGGTGAGCCGCTCGCGAGTTTCGAACGGGATGCGTTGCATCGAACGACCCAGGTAATTCAAGGACCTGTTGCGCAACTGTTCCAGTTCAACGAAGCAGGACTCACCGTCGCGCAGCATCTTCTGGATCTCGACGAGCACGGTCGATCGCATACGGAACCGCGTCCTTGGCGCTCATGGCAATACGATGCAGCAGGGCAGCTCACTCACGTCTCCGACGCATGGCGCGGGGAACGACACTATCACTATGATCCACTCACACGACTAACCGGCGTCACATGCCAATCGGGCGACACCCAGCGGGCAGCAATAAGTGAATCGTATCGTTACGATCCGGCAGGGAACCTGCTCGAGCAGACGCGTGCGGATGGTACACAGGTTGCAGTAGAGGACTCCGCAAGCTCTCCCGCAGCAATCGGTGATCGCCTTGCCAGGTTCATCGCTACCAATGGGATCTCTCGATCGCAGCTCGACTTTTCCTATGATGGACACGGGAATCGTGTTGAACGGACGACACGAGACGTGCGGGAAAAGGTGGAAGCTCCGCCCACGCCCAGATTGCTTGGCAAACTGCTGTCTCGCAGCGATGATCCTGTTCCAGTCGCGGCAGCAAACTCCGCGGCAACACGTTACCGTTACGACAGCGCTCACCAACTCATCAGCATCGAGCATGCTGATGGCGGTAAAACCGAGTATCGCTACGATGCGCTCGGTCGCCGTATAGCAAAGATAGATACGCCTGCGGGACAGACATCGAGCACGACACTGTTCGCTTGGGATGGCGATTGGATGCTGCAGGAGATTCACGCGGGATCAGTTTCGCGCGACGACACGCTCGTTACATATGTTGCACATCCTGATCACGGGGGGCCGCTGGCACGCATTGCGCAAGGCAAGCGGTATTACTATATGAACGACCATCTCGGCACACCGCAAGAACTGTACGACGACACCCGCAAGGTTGTATGGGCAGTTGACTTTGACGCATATGGTCGGGCTCGTGAGCACATTGCAAGTGAGGTCGACAATCCAATACGCTTTCCAGGCCAATTCCGCGACAAGGAATCTGGGCTGTACTACAACCGGTATCGGTACTACGATCCGGAAATTGGACGGTACATCACACCAGATCCCATTGGCCTTCGAGGCGGCGGCAATGTCTACGCGTACGTAAACGGAAAGCCGACGCAGCGAATTGATCCGCTGGGCCTCAACGGCACACTAGGCGTGACCTGGGGCGGAATCGGTCAGGCAGCAGCAGCTGAAGAAGTGTTGGGCGGTGGTCCAGAGGATCCGATAGCAGATATCGTGGCCGGTGTGACGATCATCGGCGGCGCTGCAATCATTGGGGGCGGTGCGCTCTACAATGCCATAACTGGCAGCAGCTCGCAGAGCCAAGCGAAAGCAAAACCGGCTACAGATGCAGCGCCTTGTCCGAACGATCCATGCAAGCAGTTGAACGACGAGGTGAACCGCGCAAAAGATGTCGTCGGCAAACTCGGCGGGTGTACACCGGCTATGAGAGGTTACGACTTGACGGTCCGTTACAACGCTTGGCTTGGTCTTGCGAAGGCGAGGTCACAACGCGAGCAACGGTGTTGGAACGGTGGAGACCAAGGCCACCAACAAGCAATGGCAGATGCATGGGCGATGGTAGGAAAATGCAAACAGCTGATGACGGGCGTTTAGTGATGGAACGTATTAGACAAGCTTTTTCCGAAAGGAAGAGGCCGATGTCGGTCGTTCCAACAGTCTCACCGGACACGAACGACTACTACGACGCATTACACTTCTCAAACCTGCTCTGGGACGAGACGACTGCTTACGACTGGACAAAGTACTCGGATGCTATCTACAGATTTACTCCCGAAGCGTTCTGCTACTTTTTGCCCGGTATCATGCGCGTCTCGATCGAAGACAATCAGGTCACGTTGACGGTCATCGAGAGTTTGATGGGGTCGCTGGACAGGTCGCCGGTTGTGGAATACTGGGATGACTATTTTCTGCAGCGCTGGCCCAAGCTGACAGACATCGAGTGTGATGCGGTGATCGAATGGCTTCTGTGGCTCAACGAACATCCGCTATCGCCATTCTCGGAAGATACGATCCTTCGAGCGTGCGAAACTTTGGAACTGGTAAAGAAGCATCGGACGGAGTAGCAGTCACATGAAGGCTATTGTTCGCAAGGGCGATTTGACGGACCACGGCGGTGTTGTTCTAGAGGGCTTCTCTGGTGCCGACTTTAGTGGCAGACCTGCCGCCGGACTCGGCCATATGGTGTCCTGCCCAAAGTGCGGCGGTATATATCCCATCGTCCAAGGCTCAAATCAGTATTCGATCGAAATGAGGCCTGTCGCGCTGGACGATATGAAGACGGCGTGCGGCGCCGCATTAATTGCCAGTCAACAGCAATTTTTGGCGAGTGAGTGATAAGGGTACCTATCAACAGTCGATTGATGATGTGTATTAGCCGGAACTCGATCTGACAGGTAGTCGGGCCGTTAGAGAAGAAGCGGTCAATGAGGAATGAGTTTCTCCTGGCGAGTTCCAGTGAATCGAGGACGGTGCGCATCGGCGTCTTGCCGTAACACCATCGCCCCTGATGCTCGCGTTCATTGTTGTACTGATCGAGCCGCGCATCAAGATCGGTCTGCAAGGCATCAACCGATTTGTAGATCTTCTTGCGGAAGGCGACACGATAGAACTCGTTGAGCATGGTCTTGTGCAGTCGCCCGACGATCCCGTTGGCCTGCGGCGACTTGGCCTTCGTGCGAGTGTGATCGATGTCTTCCACGGCCAGATACAGCTCGTATTCGTGATGCTCGGGGTTGCCGCAGTATTCAGTGCCGCGATCCGTCAGCACGCGCAGCAGCGGAATGCCGAAGCTGTCGAAGAATGGGACGACACGATCGTTCAGCAGGTCGGCCGCCGGCACCGGAGCCGGCAAATCATCAGTACGACTCCGATGATTTCTTCACTGCCGTGAAGGCAGGGAATTTCCCGTCGGTCAGCTTCTTGAAGGCACCAGCGGCACAGGACGGTCATGCAGGCTATTCCGCCCCGCTCGACGAGCAGGCGTTCGTGACGAAGGTCGTCAACTTCCTGTAGCAGCAGCCCGACTGGCCAAACACCGCGATGATCGTCACCTATGACGACTCGGACGGCTGGTGCGACCACGCCTATGCGAGCCCGATCCGCGCGTCGTTCGACGCCGTCGGCCAACTGAACGGCAACGGCAAGTGCGGCGCGGGCAAGGCCAGCGCTGGCGTGAACGGCAGTCCGGTGAACGGGCGCTGTGGCCCGGGCGTGCGGATTCCGTTCGTCGTGATCTCGCCGTACGCGAAGCAGAACTATGTCGACCACACGATGCTCGACCAATCGTCCGTCGTGCGCTTCATCGAGGACAACTGGTTCGGCGGCCAACGCATCGGCGGCGGTTCGTTCGACGCGACCGCAGGCGACTTGCGCGGGTTGTTCGACTTCACGTCGAAGCCGAACACGACGCCGCTATACCTAGATCCAATGCTCGGCACCGCGCTGAGCTCGGTGCCGATGAACTAATCGCCAGCGTCTCTAGGCCGGCGCACGATGCACCGGCTGTCCCGTTTTCACGTCTCGCGCACGTCCACACTTGCCCCTTGCACGACAACGAGGCACTCCACGTTTTCTTGCCCTCCCGCACATGACGCCGACGCTGCCCCAGCTTCACGAAGACCAAGCCGTCGGCGTCAACGATGCGAAAGCCAATCAGGGCCGCACGTCGTCGCCGCCACGCTTCACTCAAGGTTCGCTACTCGACGCCATGCGGCACGTTCACCGACTGGTCGATGATCCGGAGGAAAAGAAGAAGCTCCGCGTGCTGGACGGCATCGGACGCAGTGCGACGCGCGCAGCGATCATCGAAACGCTGCTCAAGCGCGGCTCCATCGTGCAGAACGGCAAGACTATCACGGCCTCGGCGCTGGGGCAGATCCTGGTCGACGCGCAACCCCAGACGCTTACCGACGACGGACTAACGCCGTGTTGGGAAAAGCTGCTCGACGGCATCGCCGAGGGCCGCGTGCCACTGCCGGTCTTCGAGGCGAAGATGGTGGAAACGCTGCGCAAGCTGGTCGACACGGCCAAGGCCGCCAAGCTGCCGCTTCCTCCACCCGGGTGCGAAGCGAAACCGCGGGCATCGGACAAGCCGGTGCCGAAGAGCGCGAAGCCGTGCCCGAAGTGCGGCAAGGGGCACATGGTTCAGAAAACCTCCAAGGCCAGCGGCAAAACGTTCATGACATGCACGGCCTGGCCGGCGTGCGATCACCAGGAGTGGAAAAAGTGATCACACAACCCGGTGGCAACAGCGGTCTCTAGATCTTCCCTGATTTCGTGGGAATGCTCGGCAGTTCCTGAGGCGGATTAGAGCCGCAAACTACTTGCATCGAGATACAAACTTGCTGCCATGCCCGACGCCGTTCGGGATCTCGCTCTCGGTGAAAAGGACAATCCTGCTCTCGACCACAACTGACGAGCGGGCAGTTCCACAACGGGCAAGTGGTCGTCGCCGTGGCATTGGGGGGAAGCTTCGCCATATGGTTACATCCGTTGTTGGTTACTATTCATCCAGAACTTTCTCGCCCGCAGCATTAGCCGCGCGCGTGTCGCGCCGAGGCCGAAGCTGTATCGGGAAACAGCCGCTGCATGAACAAGGAATCCCCACTGCCCGTTACCACGAGTTGGTTGGTCGACCGCGTGGCAGCGATGTAGAACAAACGGGCTTCCTGTTCCAGGTCGTCCTCCGCCGCCGACAATAGCCCCACGCCCGGGATAGCGACGAACGGGTATTCCAGACCTTTGCTGGCGTGCATGGTGAGGACGGTTACCATGTCGGCTGTTGGCGAGTACGCCTTCTTGTTTTGCTGCTGCCACTGGTAGGGAATCTTCGCTCTTTCCAGCGCGTCGACGCAGACTTGGCCAACCGACTTGGTTCGATGCACAACTGCCATGTCCTGCCACGCGACACCTTGCTGATACGCCTGAGCCAGACGTCGAGCGATTTCGGAGGCCTCGTCCCGAAGCGACGGCAACTTGATCAGCAACGGTCGAGGCCCTTCCCGTCCGCAACTGACCGGACGGATCAACGGTACCCCATCGTCGTCGGTCACCTTCGGGTCGAGGATGTCTTTCGCGATCAGCGCGGCCAGTTCGAGGATCTGCCGCGTATTGCGGTAGTTGATCTTCAGGATCGTCGTTCGCCCCTGGGCCTGAACGCCAACGCTCTTAAAACTAAATCCGCGATGGCTCGATCGGTTGAAGATCGACTGCGCATCGTCGTACAGCACCAGCAAATGGTTGCTGTCCGGCGACACCATTTGCACCACGAGTTTGAACCAGGCCGGTTCGAAGTCGTGCCCCTCGTCGATCAGAATCGCGCCGTACTGCGCCGCCGGAATGTGGCCGCGATCGACGCATTCGATGACACGTTGAACCAGTGCTGGAAAGAAATCGGCGCCCTGTTCCGCTGGCAGGGACTGGTGATACGTGATCAACTGGTTTCGGCACCAGCCATGAAAACTACGGGCGTCGACCTTTCCGTTCAACCCCTTCGCATCCATCCAGCTCTTCAGCCGCTTGGACAGCGGTTCGCTGAAGCAGAGGATCAGGATAGGCTTTTCCGAGCGGCTCGCCAAATACTCGGCCCGGTATCCAAGGATCATCGTCTTGCCTGAGCCCGCGACACCGTGAATCACACGGTGACCGTCCCCCAGACTGCGCGCAAGCTGTTCCTGCTGAAGATCCATCACCGCCATGATGTCCGGGAGTTCTGGTTTCTGCTCGAATAACGTCTGCTGCTGGGGTGTTATTCGAATTTCGGGGAATAGGATCCACCGAATGCGATCGATTTGCGGTACCGTCAGCTTTTCGCGGAACTGATACTTGAACATCTGCCACAGTCGCTGCTGAAATTGTTCCGTGTCGACCGCTTCGGTCATTTCATCGGAGCAGATCACGCGGCTCGGATCGATCGCATGATCGAGCCCACCGTCCATGAACTGCTTGCGAGTCATGTTCGGCAGCACCACGCCATACGTCCAAGGGAAACGCAGTTTCCCTTGATGGGAATGTCCCGTCGGATGTACGAGCTGCGGATCCCGCTGAAGCGCGTCGATGATTTCCAGCGTGTAACCCCTGGCTTGTTCAAGTGGGTTGGCGACCGCTTTCGGGCCGTGTTCCCCCAAGATCTGCCACTCGCTGGGATCGACCTTCAAAATCGTGGACGGTTTCCAGTCCTTTACCTCAAGGACCAGCAACCCGCGCTGCGGATGCAAAATCACAAAATCCGGGTAGGACTGCATCGACCCGACACGCACGTCGTACCAGATCAGGTAATCGCTCTCCAGTTTCTGTTCAAGTCGCTCAGCAAGTCGTCGTTCCCCAGCTTGCATTTTCCCCACGCACGAGGAAAACGACGGGACGATTGTGGCCATACTCGGAATAATCGATTTATTGGAATACTGCCAATCTACCACGCTCTGATCTACTGCGATGGCCGAATATAACCCGCCTACCATTCCGGCATTTTCTTCGAAGGCACATTGGCACAGGCCTGCGCCTGCACCAATGATGTGATCGATATCGGCGGCAAGCAACGACTATGTCCGCCACCCAGTACCGGACGCAATGCACGTTCCGGAAGTCTATTGATTCGACAATGGCACCGCCGACCTTGATCGGCGACTCCAATACTCAGAATACTGCGCGGAAGAGCCAATGGAGCCCTGCAGCCAGAACAATCGATGCGGGCAGTGTCAGTACCCATGCCAAAAGCAGGCTGCGTACCGTATTCCATTGCCGGCCCAAGCCATTGGCCGCCATGGTGCTGGACGCCGCCGCCGTTGCGCAACGCGCCTGCTCTGGAATCACTTCGAGTTGTTTGCTCGCCTCGACGCCGATCGCCACGAGGGCATGGCCGTCGTGCGCGCAGAATCGTTCAGACTTGGGTAGCTCGTGCCGCACGACCTCGCGTGGCAGGTTTAGATCGAGCGGTTTGCGCCCACGCTTGCCGCGCGTGTGAGCCGCGACCGATGTGCCTGAAACGTCCTCGCGCGTGGCCAATATGTGGCTCATGCCATCGCAGGCATGTCACTTACGACGAACGCAGCTGGAAGGAGACCTGGCCGAGCTACGTCCTGCGTAGCTTAGCGTTAGCCGTTCGCGCTCCCCGCCCCTCTCTCTGCCGATAAGCGCTCGAAGTGAAGTGGCGGTTGCGTGTCCTCAGTGCGGCAACAACGACGCGATGATGTCGATCTAACATTGCGTCAAAATCCCACACTGCCAAATATTGACCCGCCGATTCCCGCAGAGCGAGTCAGATCTCATCCCCAACGCGTGGGACGCCGCCTTTTATTCAAAGACAACCTATTGAGACTGCGGACATCTTTTTTGAGAAACAACAACAACAAGCCGTGGCGCTACCGAGCACGCTCACAAGGCCCCCGTACCGGCAATCGTCAATAAAACTGTACCGGTACTGTACAGAAAACCGTCGCTAAACTGACCTCCATCCCAGTCCAGAACAGAATGGAGAATCCGCGATGGAATTCCTCACCCTGAGCGCGCTGCCCGCCGGCATGCTGTTTGCGCTCGTCACGTCGATCACGCCTGGCCCGAACAACACGATGCTGCTCGCATCCGGCGTCAATTTCGGTTTCCGCCGCACCGTGCCGCACCTGTTCGGCATCAGCACCGGCGTCGCGATCCTGATGCTCTGTGTCGGCTTCGGTCTCGGCGAAGCATTCAAGCGCCTGCCGCTGCTCTATACGATCCTCGAAGTCGCGAGCGTCGCGTACCTGCTGTACCTCGCGTGGCGCATCGGCACGTCGGGCGAAGTGAAGGCACACGGCGGCAAGCCGCGGCCGATGACGTTCATCGAAGCCGCCGCTTTCCAGTGGATCAATCCGAAGGCATGGATGATGGTGCTGACCGCCGCGACGACGGTCCGCCTGTCCGGCGACTACGGGATGAACGCCGCGTGGATGGCCGTCGTATTCATTCTGATCGGCTTTCCGTGCATCAGCCTGTGGGCCGCGTTCGGGCTCGGCCTGCGCCGCTTCCTGTCGAATCCCCGCGCGCTGCGCCTCTTCAACGTGACGATGGCCGTGCTGCTGATCCTGTCGCTGTACCCGCTGATCGCGCACCTGCTGCCGCAGTGAGCGCTCACGGCGCGCCCGTTGAGATTCGTGCCATGCAGGCGTACCCTTTTGGTACGGGCGCGCGCAACCGCTTCGCCGGTTGCGCCGCTGCTGCCGGGAGAGTGCCGATGAAGCCACTGCTGAGGGCGGGTGAACACATCGAGGGGATGCACTGGATCGCCGAGTATCGCCCGCTCACGCACGAGATTCGTGTGTTGCGCGAAGACATCGAGATCGGCATCTATTGCGCGCCGCCGACGATGTTCGGCGAAGAGGAAGACATGGGCGCCGCGAACCTCTCCGATCATCGCAGCCGGGAGGCTGCGCTGCGCGCGTATCTGCGCAACTTCGTGAAGGAACACGACGCGGAAGAATAACCGGCGGCCCGACGGCCGCCGTTCGGCGGGCCGGCGCATCGCACCGGCCCGCGCGTCGCTCAATGCCCGAGCGATTCGATCTTGCCTGCCGGCTGCGTCACGCCATGCGGCCGCGCCATCTGCTTGATCAGCAGCGCGACACACGCGAGCAAGCCCGCGACGGCGATCGTCGCGAACACGCCCGCAAACGAGACATGCCGGCGCGTCAGCTCGGCGACAAGGAACGATCCCGCAATCCCGCCGAAGCGGCCGACGCCGAGCATCCACGCGACACCCGTGCCGCGCCCCTCGGTCGGATAGAACGCGGCGGCGAGCGCCGGCATCGACGATTGCGCGGTGTTCATCAGCACGCCGGCCACGAACACGACCAGCACGAGCAGCCCGACGTTGCCGGCCGCCTGCCCGATCGCATACACGCTGATGGCCGTCAGCGCGTAGCACACGGCGATCACGCGGTTCGCGTTGAAGCGGTCCATCAGCACGCCACAGAGCACGGCACCCACACCGCCGAGCGGGAACAGCGCGGAGATCAGCGTCGCGCTCTTCGGCGTCAGCCCGGCATCCTTCAGCAGGATCGGCATCCAGTTGATCGACGCGTAGAAGATCACGAGCCCCATGAAGTACGCGAGCCACAGCATCACCGAGCCGACGATGTACGAGCGCGACAGCACGACGCCGAGGCCCTTGCTGCCGGTCTGCGGCGCGGCTTCGGTCATCGCGAACGAACCGGCGTTCAACGCTTCGCGCGAGATGCGCGCCAGCGTTGCGCGGATCTTGTCGACATGCTGGCCGCTCGCGACCATGAAGCGCACCGATTCCGGCATCTTCAGCAGCAACAGCACGCCGAGCAGCAGCGGCGTCACGCCGCCGAGGATCAGCACGCTGCGCCAGCCGAAATGCGGAATCATCCACGCGGCCAGGAAACCGCCGAACGCGGCGCCGAGCGGGAAGCCGCAGAACATCAGGTTGATCACGGTCGCGCGGCGCTTGTCCGGGCAGAACTCGCCCATCATCGTGACCGCGTT
>Ga0055532_1000307_pt1 | contig 29775 bp, 26 predicted proteins | sample AraplaCol_mLB_r2_FD_54990 | JGI IMG/M metagenome (GOLD analysis project Ga0055532, IMG submission 54990) | Arabidopsis root microbial communities from North Carolina, USA - plate scrape CL_Col_mLB_r2 | ecosystem: Host-associated > Plants > Roots > Endosphere | place: USA: North Carolina...
ATCTACCTCGCGATCACGACGGTGTCCAACGTCGTGCTGCATCACCTCGAGAAGCGTTATTCCGTCGGCGTCCGGAGGCTCGCACTGTGATCGAACTCGTCGGCCAGTACTGGCAAAGCTATCTCTATTCCGACGGCTACCGCTTCAGCGGCCTCGCGATCACGCTGTGGCTGCTGGTCGTGTCGATCGCGCTCGGTTTCGCGCTTGCGGTGCCGCTCGCGATCGCGCGGGCATCGTCGAACCGCTGGATCTCCGGCCCCGTGTGGCTCTATACGTACGTGTTCCGCGGCACGCCGCTCTATGTGCAACTGCTGATGTGCTACACGGGTATCTACAGCCTGCAGGTCGTGCACGACCACGTGCTGCTCGACACGTTCTTCCGCAATGCGATGAACTGCACGCTGCTCGCGTTCGTGCTGAACGAATGCGCGTATGCGACGGAGATCTTCGCAGGCGCGATCAAGGCGACGTCGGCCGGCGAGATCGAGGCCGGGATGGCCTACGGGATGTCGCGCTTCAAGCTCTATACGCGCATCGTCCTGCCGTCCGCGCTGCGTCGCTCGCTGCCGAGCTACAGCAACGAAGTGATCCTGATGCTGCACGCGACGACGCTCGCGTTCACCGCGACGGTGCCAGACATCCTGAAGGTCACGCGCGACGTCAATTCGGCGACGTACATGTCGTTCCAGGCCTACGGCATCGCGGCCGTGCTGTACGCCGTCGTCGTGTTCGCGCTCATCTGGGCGTTCCGCAAGCTGGAGACGCGCTGGCTCGCGTATCTCTCGCCGCGCGGCCACTAACGCATTCGCACGATCCGCAACGAAGGACCCCGCATGTACAAGCTTACCGTTGACAACCTGCACAAGAAATTCGGCGACAACGAGGTGTTGAAGGGCGTGTCGATGAGGGCGAAGGCCGGCGACGTGATCAGCATCATCGGCTCGAGCGGCTCAGGCAAGAGCACGTTCCTGCGCTGTATCAACTTCCTCGAGCAGCCGTGTTCGGGGCAGATCACGATCGGCAGCGAGCCGATCCAGACCACGCGCGACCGCAACGGCTCGCTGCGCGTGGCCGACCAGAAGCAGCTGCAGCGGATGCGCACGAAGCTGTCGATGGTGTTCCAGCACTTCAACTTGTGGGCGCACATGACGGTGCTGGAGAACGTGATCGAGGCGCCGATGGCCGTGCTCGGCGTCGGCAAGGACGAGGCGATCGACCGGGCGCGCAAGTATCTGGAGAAGGTCGGCCTCGCGCCGCGCGTCGAGGGCATGTATCCGTCGCACCTGTCGGGCGGCCAGCAGCAGCGCGTGGCGATCGCGCGTGCGCTCGCGATGGAGCCGGAAGTGATGCTGTTCGACGAACCGACGTCGGCGCTCGACCCGGAACTGGTGGGCGAAGTGCTGAAGGTGATGCAGAAGCTCGCCGAGGAAGGCCGCACGATGGTCGTCGTCACGCACGAGATGGGCTTCGCGCGCAACGTGTCGAACCACGTGATCTTCCTGCATCAGGGGAAGATCGAGGAAGAGGGCGATCCGCAGCAGATTCTCGTGAATCCGAAGAGCGAGCGGCTCGGGCAGTTTCTGTCGGGGCGGTTGAAGTAAGTACGCGCACGGATTCGACCCGCCGCAAAACTGGAACGCTTAATGCTTGTCTCGCGTGATCCTTTCGATGAAGGAGCAACGCGATGAGCACGCCGACCACCACCGCTTTTTCCCATGTGAAGCCACAGGACACCGTCTTTCAAGGCGAGGGCCTGCGCGACTTCTTCCTGTACCGAGATCTCGGCATCGCCGCCGCGACGAACGGCAAGGTCGTCGCGCAACTCGTCAGGGCCAATCATGCACCGGAGGCGGGCACCGGCTGGCACCGTCACGAGGCCGAGTTCCATATCGTGATCATGCTGAAAGGCTGGGCGCGCTTCATGTACGGCGAACAGGAAACGCTGGTGGCGGCCGGCGACTGCGTGCATCAGGCGCCGGGGATCGTCCACTACCTGTTCGACTACTCGCCGGACATGGAGTACCTGGAGATCGTCGGGCCTGCCGACTTCAAATCGATCGACGTCGACGGCCCGTGCGCGGTGCCGGAGCCGACGCCGTGGGGCGAGGCCGGTGCGTAGCGTGCCGGTTGGGTGTGCGTTTTCGACGAACCGCCTGCACTCAGGCGGTTTTTTCTTGCTCCGCTGACTTTCGCGAACGGATTTTCGCTTAGACACATTCCTTCGAATTCCAAACGATCGCGAAGCTGAAGAACCAGAAAGAAAAGAAAGACATTCGTCAGCTGCGAGCATCGATTGGCGAGGCGATGTCAAAGATCGTCAATTGCACACGGGTGCGGTGCACGGCCCGTCGACGACCGGCGTTAAGGAGGTACCAGCCGGATCGCCGGCTGACCTGTCCGGGAGAGTTTCACCATGAACCGCATCGCGAAGATCCTGACGGCCACCGCACTGGCTTGCGCCGTGCTCGTGCCGGCACTGGCCGAAGCGCATTCGCACCGCGTGTGCCACTTCGATCATCACCATCACCGCGTGTGCCGCTGGGTGCGGTAACCGTCGCTGTTGCCGGGAAGGCCCCGGAAGTTTTCATCATTCAGGCAAATCAGGAGAGGACCATGAAAAAAACGATGTTGATCGCCGCGCTGGTCGCCGGCATGGGTGTGTCGATCGGTGCGTTCGCGCAGGTTCCGGCCAGCGCGCCGGCCGGCACGACCGGGCTGTGCAAGGACGGTTCGTTCTACTCGGGCGCATCGAAGAAGGGCGCGTGTGCGGGCCACAAGGGCGTGAAGACGTGGTACGGCGCATCGGCCGCCGCCGCGGCGAGCGCACCGGCCGCGGCGCCCGCAACGGCGGCTTCGGCTGCGCCGGCATCGGGCACCGCACCCGCGAAGAGTGCGGCCGCGACGACCGCCGCAGCGCCGGGCGGCGGCGCGGGCAAGGTGTGGGCGAACGACGCCTCGAAGGTCTACCACTGCTCGACCGACAAGTACTACGGCAAGACGAAGCACGGCAGCTACATGTCGGAAGCCGACGCGAAGGCGAAGGGCTACCACGCGTCGCACGGCAAGGCCTGCTCGTAACGAGCCGGCCCGGCGCGCGAGTCGTTTCGCTCGCGCGCCGTCCTGATGCCGCAGCAAACATCGCCCCGCCTCTCCGGCGGGGCGATTCACTGTGTCGCTAACCGCGTTCAGTGCGCGTGATCCGATTGCGCTTCGGTCGCCGTATCGATCGCGGCTGCGCGCGCATCGAGCAGCGCACGCAGCGTGACGTAGTGAGTGCCGCTGGTGTCGCCTTGCGCGTCCGCGGTGCGATCGTACGGCTCGTTGTCGTGGATCGTCGCGCGCACGATCGGATAGATCTGTGATTCCCATCGGCTGCCGTTGAACACGCCGTAGTGCCCCACGCCCGTCTGTACATGGTGCGTCTTCAGGTACGACGGCAACCCCGAACACAGTTCCTGCGCGGCCACCGTCTGGCCCACCGCGCAGATGTCGTCCTTCTCGCCTTCGATCGTCAACAGTGCGGTGCGATGAATCGCCGCCGGTTCGACGAGCGTGTCGCTCACCGCCAGCTCGCCGCGCGCGAGCGCGTACTGCTGGAACACCTTCTCGACCGTTTCCAGATAGAACTCCGCGGTGAGGTCGGCCGTCGCGAAATATTCGTCGTAGAAGTGCCGCAACGTATCGGCTTTCGCGGGGTCGCCTTTCGCGCGTTCGTAGTACAGATCCGCGAACGACGCCGCATGCCGGTCCGGGTTCATCGACATGAACGCGCCGACCTGCACGAAACCCGGATACACGCACCGCTGCGCGCCGACGAAACCCGTCGGCACCACGCTGATCAGGTTGCGCGCGAACCATTCGATCGGCTGGCTCGTCGCGAGTTCGTTGACCTTCGTCGGATTCACGCGGCAGTCGATCGGGCCGGCCATCAGCGTGAGGCTCGCGGGCTGCGCCGGATCGCCGCCGGCCGCCATCAGCGACACTGCCGCGAGCGACGCGACGGTCGGCTGGCAGATCGCCAGCACGTGCGCGTCCGGGCCGATGTGGCGGATGAAGTCGATCACATGCGTGACGTACTCGTCGAAACCGAAACGCCCGGCCGCCAGCGGGATGTCGCGCGGGTTGTGCCAGTCGGTGATGTACACGTCGTGGTCGGCCAGCATCGTGCGTACCGTGCCGCGCAGCAGCGTCGCGAAGTGCCCGGACATCGGCGCGACGATCAGCACGCGCGGCTGGCGCGCGACCGGCCGGGCCTTGCGGAAATGCAGCAGCGTCCCGAACGGCGTGGTCGTCGCGGCTTCCTCGACGATCGGCACCGTTTCGCCGTCGACGACGACCGACGCGATGCCGAACGGCGGCCGCCGATGCGAGAACGCGCAGCATTCGAGCAGTTCGCACAGCGCGTCGACCATGCGGCCCGTCGGCGTCGAAGTCGCCGGCGGCCACAGCGACATCGTCGCGCGCGTCGCGGCCGCCCACGCACGCGCCGGGCGCAGGCATTCCGCAGACCATTGATAAAACGGATAGGCAAGCAGGTTCATGACCGTCGCTCGTGACGCCGCAGTGAAGGGAACGAGGCAAGCCGTATGCCAGCATGCTCGCTGGCACGCGCGTTGCACGTGGTTCCGGAACGCGGCGGCGCGCGGTACGTGATGGCGGCAGGGCAAAGGCCGTGCATAGCCGCGCTGGTCGGCGTGCGACACGTGCCGCGATGCCGTGCCGCGTTGCGCCAGTTCGGCGAACGCGCCGCACAGGCGTGGTGCGGCCGTTCATGCGGCGCGTCCGTTTACGGTGCAGGGGCACGAACGACATTCAGCAGGGGAGCAACATGGAATCCAACGCACGGACGACGCTGACCATCAGCAGCCGCAATTATTCGTCGTGGTCGATGCGCGGCTGGTTGCTCGCGAAGCTGAGCGGGCTCACGTTCGAGACGATCAGCGTGCCGATCGATGCGACGTCGCGCGCGGAGCTGCTGCTGCTGTCGCCGTCGATTCTCGTGCCGTGCCTGACGCACGACGGCAACGCGGTGTGGGACACGCTCGCGATCGCCGAATACCTGAACGAGATCCGCCCGCAGGCGCGGCTGCTGCCCGAAGACCGGCATGCACGCGCGCATTGCCGGTCGATCTGCGGCGAGATGCATTCCGGCTTCAGCGCGTTGCGATCCGCGCTGCCGATGAACCTGCGCGGGCATTTCCCCGGCTTCCGGATCTGGTCGCGCGCGCAGCACGACATCGAGCGGATCGTGACGATCTGGCGCGAGTGCCTGGCCGAGTACGGCGGCCCCTGGCTGTTCGGTGCGGAGATCGGCATCGCCGACGCGATGTATGCGCCGGTCGTCACGCGCTTTCTCACCTACGACGTGAAGCTCGAACCGGACGTTGCCGAGTACTGCATGCGCGTTCTCGCGCATCCGTTCGTCGCCGAGTGGATCGAGGAGGCGAAGGCCGAGCACGAAGACATCGACGAGCTCGACATGGAGTTCTGACCCGACGCGGGCGGTCGCGGCAGGCTTTCAATTTCACTACTGGCGCAAGCGGCGAAACGAACGATCGATGCGCCCGCGCAATCCGCAAACGTTTTACCTTGATTTCGGTTCGAAACGAGTACGAATGCCCTAAAGGATGTTGCGCACGATGACGTAAACGAGTCACGGGGACGACTCGTGATCGCATGCTTCAGACGTGCGACGCGCGGTCCGCAATAACCAGCGCAGCAGGGGAATCGACTTGAATCGTCAGCAATCGTGGACGCGTACCGCGGCGCCCGGAGAAATCATCTATTCGGAGGGCTTCGCGGGCGAGCCCGTCCTCTTCCTCATTACCGACGGCAAGGTCGAGCTGTCCACGCGCTGCGACGACAAGCGCGTGATCGTCGCGACGCTCGGCCGCGGCGAGTTCTTCGGCGAATCGGCGCTGCTCGCCGCCGAACCGCGCGCGCATACCGCGAAGGCGCTGTCGTTCTGCCAGCTCACGGTCGTACCGGCCGGCGTCCTCGATGAAGAAATCGAGCGCGTGTCCGCGCTGCTGCGCCATATCGTGCGAACGATGATCCGCCGCGTGAAGCGCAAGGACGACCAACTGGCGACCTATACGCATGCCGACTTCATGCCGGGCGTGCTGTCGTATGCGCACGTGCTGTCGCTGATGGCCGGCGCCGATGCGCGCGAAGCGGGCGACACGTGGGCGCGCCGGCCGATGCAGGCGCATGCGGCCGAAACCTCGGTGCCGCTTGCCGAAGTGATCCGCAAATGCCGCGCGATTGCCGGCCATTCCCGGCCGCACGTGCTCGCGATGCTGCGACGCATGGAGAAGCTCAACCTCGTCACGATCGAAGCCGCGCAGGCTGATGGCGCCGGCAGCGCAAGCGACTACGCGGCTTCGTCGGATGCGCGCCAGGTCGTCACGTTCGACGCCGCACGCGTGATCGACCGCGCGCAACAGGTGGCCGATCACGATCTCGACCTGTCGATCAACAGCGAACTCGAACTCATCGAACTGGCCGATCTCGAATCGCTGATCGGCGTCGACAAGACGCTGCTGCTCAACAAGTTGTCGAACGGCGAGATCGCGGAAGAAGTGTTCGCGTTCCGCAAATCGAAGGTGCTCAACTACGTCGAACAGAAGGGCGTGGCGTACTTCTCGCGTCGCAACGGGCGCCGCGGCGGCGACGTGCGCGCGCTCGAGGATCTCGTGTGGATCGACCAGCGCACGCTGTTCGACGTGATCAGCGCGTTCGATACCTACGACCTCGCGAAGCTGATCGCGAACCTCGACGATCGCGCGGTGGCCGACAAGCTGTTTTCCGTGATGACCGAGGCGCGGCGCAACGAGGTGTCGTGGGTGATGCGCCGCGAACTCAAGCTCGATCCGGTCGAGATCGAGGACATCGAGCAGCGCGTGCTGGAGGCCGTACGTGCGGCGAAGGCGCCTGCCGCGGGTGCGACGGCCGTCGCGTCGGCTTCAGCGTCGGATGCGTGATACGGAGAACGCATATGGATCTGTTGACCCTGGTCGGTGTGGTGCTGGGCGGCGCGGCGATCGTGTTCGGGTTCGCGCTGGAAGGCGGGCACTTCTCGATGCTGTTCCAGTTCGAGGCGCTCGTGATCGTGCTCGGCGGCACGCTCGGCGCGGTGATGATCCAGAACACGTGGGCGCGCTTCTTCGATGCGGTGAAGCAGTTGCGGCTCGCGTTCGTGCGGGCCCGCGAAGTCGATCGCAAGAACCTGTCCGACCTGCTCGAATGGGGCGACCGCGCGAAGCTCGACGGGCTGCTCGCGTTCGAATCGATGGACGTGAGCGGGATTCATCCGTTCGCGCGGCGCGGGCTCGAACTGCTGGCGAACGGCGTGTCGACCGCTGTGCTCGAAGATGCGTTGCAACGCGAACTCGATGCGTACGAACGCAGCCGCCTCGCGGCCGTGCGCGTGTGGCAGCAGGCGGGCGGCTATGCGCCGACCTTCGGCATTCTCGGCTCGGTGCTCGGGCTCGTGCAGGTGACGAGCCATATTCTGGAGCCGGCGCAACTTGGGCCGGGCATCGCGGTGGCGTTCATCGCGACGCTGTACGGGCTCGCGTTCGCGAACCTCGTGTTCCTGCCGCTGTACGGCAAGCTGCGCGCGCAGATCGACAGCGAGATGCGGTTCCGCAAGCTGTATCTCGATGGCTTGCTCGCGATCTCGCGCAAGGAGTCGCCGCATACGATCGAGACGCGGTTGACCGGCGATGTGCGCGGGCGTGCGGCGGAATCGCTGGCGTGATGTTCGTGCGCTTCGTGCCTGCGCGTATCTGCACCTGTTCCTTACCGTTTGGCGAACCCGGATTCCTGACAGCATGACGGCTCGAACTGACGGCGCATCCGCTGCCGATCGCGACGATGACGAACTCGAAGGCGCGCAGTCCGGACGCTGGCTGATTTCGTACGCGGATCTCATCACGACGCTGATGGTGCTGTTTCTCGCGCTGTATGTGCTTCAGCTCGCGAAATACAACGCGCTCGATGCGCGGTATCAGACGCTTGCGCGGCAGGCTGGGGGTGCTGCGACTGCTTCCGTCGATGCTGCCAAGTCCGACCCTGCGCCGCCGTGGCTCGCGCTGCTCGATTCGTTGAAATCGAATGGACGCATTGCGCTGGTGAAGGCGCCGCATGGCATCGAGATCGGTATCGACGCGAAGATTCTGTTCAATGTCGGCGATGCTCGCTTGCTGCCCCATTCGTCGCCGGTGCTGAACCAGATTGCGCAAGCATTGAGCGAGCATGCAACCGGCGACATCCTCGTCGAAGGCCACACGGACAGCGTGCCGATCGCGAACGCGAAATACGAATCGAACTGGGAGCTTTCGTCGGCGCGGGCGGGGAGTGTGGTGCGCTACTTGACCGAGCGCGGTGTCGCGCCGCATCGGCTGGCGGCGATCGGGCGGGCGGATACGCAGCCGCTTGTCGCGGGGGACGATGCTGGTTCGAGAGCGCGCAACCGGCGTGTCACGATCTTCGTTGCTTACTGATCAGCGCTTTGTATTTGCGTTGTTCGCCGTGCATATAGGCGACCGCATATGCCCACCCATCCACAACATAACGAATCTCGAATGATCGCTATCTGAAATCAGCGATGCGGTTCTGCGCGTGCATGCCGATAACCCAATCTGGCTCAGACCGAGCGGTTATCGAGGGTTCCCCATGCATTTCTGGCGCAAGCTTTCCATTCAGAACAAGCTGATTCTCAGCATGACGAGTTGCCTGCTCGTGTTCGTCGCGATTTCGAGCGGGCTCAGCGTCCGTCTGATCGGCAACGCGGTGCGCGATCGCGTCGTCCGCGAAGAGCTGCCGACCGCCGTCAATGGCATCCGCGCCGACGTGCAGCGCCAGATGGCCGGCCCGATCGCCGCGTCGCGCATTCTGGCGCGCGATGCGTTCCTGCTGCAATGGGAAGCCGACGGCGAACCCGATGCCGGCACGCGCAACTGGATTCAGCTCGCGAAGAACGTGAAGGACGAGCAGAAGGCCGCGTCCGTGCAGTGGGTGTCGGTGAAGAGCGGCAACTACTACAACGAAGCCGGCCTGCAGCGGAAGGTGACCGACAAGGATCAGTGGCTGACCAACTTCCTGTCGTCCGGCAAGGCGTACGACGTGAACATGGATCGCGAGGTGACCGTCGGCGGCTACATGATGTTCATCAACAGCCGCGTGGAACTCGACGGCGTGCCGATCGGCGCGGCGAGCATGAGCCTGTCCGTCGATGCGCTCGCGAAGGGCATCTCGGCTTACCGGATCGGTGAGACCGGGTTTGCGTACCTCGTGCGCCCCGACGGCGCGATCATGATGCATCGCGATACGTCGCTGATCGACGGCAAGCATTTTCTGAAGGATGAGCGGGGACTGCCGGGGGATGCGTCGTCGACGCTGCTTGCGGGCAAGCCGTATGCGTACCTGAGCTATGAGGGTGATGGCGGCGCGCGCTTCATCGCGACGTCGTTCATTCCGGAACTGAATGCGTATGTGGTCGTTCAGGTGCCGCAGGCCGAACTGCTCGGGCCGGTGACGCGTGCGATTCGCAGCGCGGCGCTGGTGGCGGCGGTGGTGGGGCTTGGGGTTGCGTTGCTCGTGATCTGGCTGGTGGGGCGCGCGATTGCCGCGCCGATTCGGCGGGCGGCGACGCTGCTGTCGGAGATCGCCAGCGGTCAGGGCGATTTGACGCGCCGGATGACGGTGGAGAGCGAGGACGAGATCGGGCAGTTGTCGGATGCGTTCAATCGGTTCGTGTCGTCCCTGTCGACGCTCGTTCATCGGATTCGGGCGGCTTCGGCTTCGATTGCGACTGGGTCGGCGCAGATTGCTTCGGGGAATGCGGATCTGAGCGAGCGCACCGAAGGGCAGTCGAGCAACCTGGAGCGGACGGCTTCGTCAATGGAAGAGATCACGGCCGTGGTGCGCAACAACACCGAGACGGCGACTACCGCGGCGAAGATGATCAACGGTGCGGCGGATACGGCGGCGCGGGGTGGGCAGGTGGTGGGCGAGGTCGTGACGACGATGGAGCAGATCAGTGACGCTTCGCAACGGATTTCCGAGATCATCGTGATGATCGACAGTATCTCGTTTCAGACGAATATTCTGGCGCTGAATGCTGCGGTGGAGGCGGCGCGGGCGGGGGAGCAGGGGCGCGGGTTTGCTGTTGTCGCTTCGGAAGTGCGGAATCTGGCGCAGCGCAGTGCGCAGGCGGCGAAGGAGATTAAATCGCTGATCGAGCATAGCGCGGGGACGGTGGGTGCCGGGTCGCGGCTCGTTAGTGAGGCGGGGAAGGTGATGAGCGATGTTGTTGCGCAGGTTCAGGGCGTTAGCGCGATGATGAGTGAAATTGCGGAGGCTAGCCTGGAGCAGAGTGCCGGGATCGATCAGATTGGGGATGCGGTGCAGTCGCTCGATCAGATGACGCAGCAGAATGCGGCTTTGGTCGAGGAAAGTGCGGCGGCCGCGGAGAGTTTGAAGCAGCAGGCGGCGGAATTGACCAAGCTGGTTTCGGCTTTTAAGGTGGATGAGTAAGGGCTGGTTGATGGTTTGAGTTTGGGGCGTTTCTGAGGGACGGCTGCCGTGGGGTCACGGCGGCCGTTTTTTGTTGGCACAGGGTTTGGCGGCATTTATAGAAATGAAACGAATTTTCAGATCGAAGATTTTTGCAGGCCGGTGATGCTTCTCGCCACCACCGCTACAGAGGGCGCGAAGGTTGTTGAGTCACCGACGGATTCTTACCTGGTTTATCGGGGAGAGGGTTGCGGCAGAGGTGGGTGCGGCGAAGATGGAGGATAGGGGGCATGCCACAAAATAATACCGGCGACATGAACATACGGCCGGTTAAGGCGGGCAGGTCAAGGTGAAATGGTTTTCTGCACAGGCGGGAGTAACGTGCAAAGCTCTGTCGTCGATGACAGGAAACTGACTCTGTTTGTTACGACGGTTTCGCTTCTGAAGCGGCGGGTGAAGACTAGGGATATGAAGATCAAGTCGTGCCGATATCTTCGATAGCGAGACTTTTTATGCGGATGTGTTCGCTGAGGCCGCAGCGATGTTTCGGTCTGACGATTTTCCGGTGAAGAATGTATTCGACTGATGCGGTAAATGCTATTATTAATTTTCGTTGGAAAATCAATAAAATAATGGATTTAATCCTTGGTGGCGGCTCCTATTGATGGTGCCCGCGGATTTGAATTGCGGGCACGTGATCGGAATTTTATGTGGATTTGTCTATGTCACTGAAAATTTTGATCGCCCAGGGCTCCAATTGCAAATCGATACAGGAACCGTGCACTAGTATATGCGGCATACAAATGAGCTCCATCTTTTTTGTCTTCATCTCCGAAATCGCAAACGGATTTTATTGATATGCATTTTGGTCGTGGTTCTGATGCATATTGTGCGGCAGTAAAAACTGCATAAGTTTCCATTTCTACGCCGACTAAATTCTTGTGTTGATCTTTGACGTCATCCATAAGTGATGCTGCTTGTAGCACTGATGCTCCACTCGCCATCGCCTCGACGAGCACTTTAGGTGCTCGATCAACGACCTGCTTTCCATCAAAGTCTCGATAAACAGCTTTTAGCCATTCTTCGTTGTCAAGTCGTTTAACAATCCCGCGAAGTCCCTCGTCAAGGCGCCACGGATACGGTGCAGGCCGAAATTTGAGTTCGGACTCCGGTGTTTCACGAACCCACTTGCCACTGCCCCAGTCAAAACAGGGGTCCGCGATCAAAATATCTCCGATCTCCACCTTTCCTTTCACTCCTGCACAGATTCCGCTCATTGCTAAAAGCCGTGGTCGAAAGGACTGGATAAGTTTTGAGGCTGCAACTGCGGCCGCCGGCATCCCCATTTTAGGCGCCGCTACTGCGATAACGCTTATCTGACAATTGCCATTTGAAAAATTACCTGAAAAATATCGACTATGATCATAGTTTACTGGAAGTTCTTTCCAATCTGCTGGTAGAGCTAATATACTCTTAAGCTCTTCATCTTCCAGTGCGACGACAATACCAAGGTCAACATGATATGTTTGACCATCGTTCGAATAAGGTGGCCGCTGCATGTTGATCATATAGCGGACGGCCTCTTTAAGATGAGCTTGCCATCCCAGTTCCGAATAGGAAAATCTGACGAGTTTCCATAACGGAGACGCAAAAACTTCTTCAGCGGCCTCGGCTCCGTCATCGTATGCTGTCATTCCTATGATGCATCCCGGCGGTATTGCGTTGTTATTGTTCCGCACGAAACTCATGACCTCTAGGCCGGCCCCAGTCTCCGTCGGTTTGTCCGCCCGGGGCGGGATATTTATATCTAAAATAAGAAGATCAAATCTTCTCGCCGAAATCTGTTTCTTTGCTGATAGCGCATCGTCAACATAGGTTATTTGATCCAGGGCCACGCCCTCTACTTCTATCAGTGTTTCGATGAGTAGGCGGCGTTTTTCTGTTTCATCTTCAACAATAAGAATCTTTATCATTTTAAATATAATTGTTCGGTATAAGATTGTTCAAATCGTCTTGCCATTCGTTATCGGACGGTGAGAAGTATACGCTTCCGACAAACATGGATGGAAATTCTTTGGTGCAGAGCGTAGTCATTTCGGCGAAGCTCATTTCATCTTCGCCCTCACCAAAATGCTCTAGTTGTGTGATTACTACTACTCTTGTGGAAATATCTCGAAGGCGCAATTTTCTCATTAAATCGTAACCCCCCAGTGGTCGATTTCGTCCTTCTCTAACGTTCGGTCCTCGATCAAACGTAGGGAGGTTCATGTCCAGCAGAACTATATCCGGGCAAGTGGTCTCAATTGCCTTCAGGCCAGTCTGAAAGCTTCCATATAGTCTTATCGAGGCATCAGTAAAATGTTCTTGCAGATAAGCGCATATTAGATCGGCTTTTAGTTGATTGTCCTCGATGACATAGATTTTCATGCTGTCTCTCCCACGTCACCCAGTCGGAAAGTTGTCGTAAATTGTCTGTCGTCGGTAACGGATAGATTCAATGAATGAGATTTTCGTAGATCAAATTCAGCGATCCGCCATACTTTTGATAATCCTGAGCCACCCTCCTTTCGTGCTAGTCGCAGGGCGGAGTCGCGGCTATATCGAGCCATTGCCGCTTCAGCCTGAGCTCTTCTTTCGATCAGGTCGATCGACTCTGATAAAGAGTTAGTAATTTCTATCACGACATACGAGTTTTCCCGTCGAGCAGATACTTTCGTTTCGGGAACGAAATCCTCGTAACCTGAATGAAGAAGAACATTTTGAAGAAGAATGAAAAGTATTTCGCAGATGCCATCGAGCATGAAGCCTGGCAGTTTACCTTGGACATCCACATTCAATATAGGAACAATCTCGTATCCAACATAGCAGTTTGCAATCTGACGAAGTGCAACATGGGCGGCGATATCAAATTCAAACGGTTCTCTAATCAAATCAGTTGGCCGACGAAACCATTCGCTTACAACGTCCACGGCAGCGTCATACTGAGTGCGCGCGCGCGCGATTGCATCCGTGAGGGGGAGGAGTCGTTCGCGACTTATCTTTTCTTCGAGATTTTGGATAAGTGCGGTGAATGCTGATTCGACATGGCTGCGTGCGGAGGTGCCTAGTTCCAATCTAATTTCTTCCATAGAAGAATCGGCGAGTGCCCAGCATTTTGCAACTAAGCGATCCGCAACTTCGTCGAGTGTGGTTTCGCTATTGATGGTATTACTAATCTCCGCAAGTGAATCAGGCTCAACAAATAATGCGAACATGCCGTCGGGTGTTGGACTGCTTTTTATCCGAAGTCGACGTTCGAGATAAGTCGAGATCATTTCTTCCACCCGCGTAGTGAATCTCACCAAACATCGCCTTACGTGATCTATCTCCGTCTCGACTAAATGACTAAGTCGTCTCATCGTCAATTCAGGAATGTAGTGAGCCTTGTTTCGAGTCCTGCAAAGCAGACCTTCCGTTGCGAGGGGACCTCTTAAGTGACCTTCAAAAGCTCCATGCCGTATTGTCGTGCTCAAATGCGTATCTAAACCGTAAGCGGGACTATAGGCAAATTGGCTCGCTACCTCCAGGTACATCGTATGGAAGAGTCCTTCCAATTCGGATGTTGGTAATTTAAAATCACGAAACTCTAATAATCCTTGGGTATGGATCATCTCTTCAATGCGCTTGGAGAGTTTCTGAGCTTGATAGGTCAGCGCGGGAGAATTTTGAAGTTCCTTATAACGTGCTAGGCTGTCCGTTAGCGAAGCTTCGAAAGCATTGCGAATTCCGACTTCGTCAACGAATATCTTGCTCGTCTGAACTTTCTTTAATAATAGTGCGACATTCAAATCTCGGGTAATTATTCTAATTTCATCCTGATACGAGGCGGAGTTGTGTGCGTCGATTTTTAGGAGGTGTTGGCAGATTGCAATGCGCTCGCTCTCTACGTCATCCATGCTCTCAAATGCCGTGCAGTCATCGAGAATTCTTGTAGTGCAGACGTTTCGAAGGAAATATATGAAGCGTGATTTTGAGCAAAAATCAGGTTTGTTAAATAAGTCGGTTGGTCGATTTGCTCTTTGCTGGCCGATGACGTTTTCATAGATATCCGATAGTTCCCGATCCCATCGAGGATGCACATGCTTTGACAATATTTGCAGTAAGATGGAGAGATCTAGGGATGAAAGTAAAGCGGACTCGTCCAAGCATTTTTTTGCCAATTCCGCGAGCGGTAATTGTAGCGGCAAAGATTCACCTGCGACCGCTTGATCAACGATTAGTGCGAGGCATTGCGCATAACACTTGGCTGTGTAAAGCGCCTTGAATAAATACGTTTTACCCGTCATGGCAACATACGATATTTCACTTGCGGCGCATCGGGTGTATTTTTCAATCGCAAATTTAAAATCGGATGCACGAAAGGCTATGTGGCCTTCGTAAGCATCCTTTCTGTATGTGGGAAGCGCTGGAGGGAGCGTGTGGGTGCCCTCTGCGCTAGAAGAGAGGGCGACGCGAAGAAGCATCGCTGGCGATTTGGGGCATGCCGCAGCGAGCGTTTTTGTCCATTCTTTATCGTTTGATATTGCTGCGTATACAGCTGCATTCCACGGATTCGAAACGTGTCCGTTCAGGGCGACATAGCGGTCCAGGTCGCTGTATTCCCGCAGAAAAATATGATCATGCCCCCTCTCAAGGAACCCCCATATTTGCGTTGAGTACGGGTGTTTCGAGAGAGTCAGTGCAAGTTTTCGAAGGGTATGACGGGCATGAACTGCATTGGCCGATGTTGAGAGTGCTTCCTCCATTGATTCAATCACGCGGTCGCGAAGAGACGATTGCGTTGATCTCGGAAGGTTGCCTAGCAATGCGCGAGATCTAGCAATCAATTCGAGACTCTCTGCATCGCTGGAGACAACATCTAGATATTGTCCGATTGTGTAGTTATCCGCAGCGCGTAATTCGGCCGAATCGCAATTGGGTAAGATGGTTTGCCCTAACGCCGACATCATATTTGTGATTCGACGATCACCAAGTGAGCCTAGTAGTTGAACAGCCGTGCGAAATGAATCGGATATTTCTCCCCGAGTTCGAGAGAGATGTTGTTGTGCGATTGTGACAAATGTCTCAAATCTGTCAATTATTGGATTTGGTTCCTCGTAATTGATCGGTGTCCGTAGATGTTCGATACGCTTTGATCCATGTCCAAGTACGTGATGGATGCAATAATCTGCGAGTTCTCCGGTTCCAAGTTGCGAAATGTCGCTCTCTATCTTCGAGTAGGAAACGTTTTCCTCGCTTCGAATGCTGAAGTAGTACGCAATCCATGTGGCCTGAGCACTCATGCCATCTGCGGCAAATATAGATTCGAGGTATTCTTTCTGGGCTTGTAATCCTTTGTCGAGTTGGAGTAGCTGTAGCTTAAATCCTATTAGCCAGAGAGAGAATCCAAATTTAACCTCAATTTGTTCTAAAATTTCTAAAGCTCGAGTTGGATGCTCCGTTGCGAAAGCTCGCTCAAATTCTTCTTTTTTGATAATAAATTCATAAATATCTGATTTAAAGATGGATAGAACGGATGCGGTCCACAGTAATTCTGTTTCGGTGTCTAACTCGTGAAGCCGAGTGCGAATCGGAAAATTTTCTAAACTCTTGGGAAATGTCGTTGGTGCGAAAATGTATTTGTATGCGCTCTGTCGGCCAAGTTCGTTCACAATTCGGGGGAAGTGTGAAGCTGACACCAGCGAGCGGGCTTTTGAAAGCCCGGCGCGCGGATTTGCGACAGAGTGGATTGCGCGACGAAAAGTGCGGAGTTGGGTTTCTGCCCCAAACCCTTTGGATATCGTTTTTCTCTTTTTTGATTTGGCCATTGTAGTAAACGTTCTTGCTGCGGGTCTTATAAAACGCCGAGCTCCCCCGGCTGTACACGTGATTGTACTCTTGACATTGATTGCTGCTGCATGTGCTTTCCGAGATTAGTGATATTACCTAGCTGCCAGCCTAATCTCTATGGGTGCCCTCGTTGTCTCCCGGAGATTGCCTTTGCAACATAAGAGAGGGAAGACGTTTGACGAATCGGAACCTGCCAACTTCAGCCGCTCCTGTCAGCTGCTTTCAGTGGGAGGCACAAAAGGGTGCTCGCGTAGTGGAGTCTCGGTTTCGCGCCAAGAGTCCCTATACCCTTCGGCCAATCCCCCTCAATTCCCTAATTCTGAGATGCCAGCCCGACTACACTGGTCATGAAGCTTTGCTTCTCACCATCGGAAGTTGACCGCAGTCCCTTCCGCGCCGATGGTCGAAAGAAAGCGGTCTTGCCCAACAAGACCCAGCGAAGAGGGGAGAAAGAAGGGGAAACCCGAGGTACCAAAGAAGCGCGGGCCGCATGGGCGGCAACCCATACGACCCGCTGACCACCACCAACTCAACGCAGGAGTCGGAAATGGCTGACGCCAATACTAAGCCACGTCGTAGAAAGAACAAACCCGTCAACATGCAGAAGACGTTTGAGCTGGTCCTGCGCAACTACCCGGACCTTCCCAAGCGTGGCTGGCCGTACCTGCCGTGGATGAAGGCGATCGACATTGATCTCAAGATCTTCGGCTTCAAGCCGGGCGACCGCGTGTATCTGAGAGTCAGCGATGTTGACCGATTGATCACGATCTCGCCGGACTCCAGCCAGTTGGCGCTGCGAGAGCAGCCGTACCACGATCCTGATTGGGTACCGCCGCCGCTGTAACAACTGCAAGGGCCGCTTGATTCGGCTCTAGCAAGTGAAACGCAAGCGTCTCCCGAATGCGACTGACCGCCGGGGCGGCACCGCCCTGGCCATTGCCGCGAACGCCGCGACTCATACCTTCAGCCACCGTCAACAACTGTCACGACCACAAGGCCCGTGATGCCGCACCGCGCCTGCAAAAATAGCTGAACGGCTTCAATCAAACATCACCGCCCGCCAGCCCGCCGCTTCACAACCGCCCCCCGCTGCAACACATACTCGACCCGCGCGCCTTCATCGGCCACGACGCCAATATCCTCGAGCGGATTCCCATCCAGCACGACGAGATCAGCGATCGCCCCCACGGCCACAACCCCAAGCTCCCCTGTCATATTCACAATCTCCGCCGCCACCGTCGTCGCCGACCTGAGCGCCTCCAAATTCCCAAGCACCTCCGCCCGAATCCGAAACTCCCCCGACTGAAACGCGTGCATTTCCCCGAGCAGGTCCGACCCGAACCCCATCTTCACGCCGGCTTTCGCATAGATCTCGAGCGACTCGCGTCCTTTCTGCTGCACGGAAGCGACTTTCGCCACCGAGTCGGCAGGCATCCCAAACTCCGCCCCATGCTTAGCCAGCGCGTCATAAGTCACAAGCGTAGGCACCACAAACGCCCCCCGCTCATGCATGAGCGCCGCCGCCGCTTCATCCACCAAATTCCCATGCTCGATCGTCCGCACACCGCATCTCACAGCCCGCGCAATCGCTCGCCCCGTATACGCATGCGCCATCACATAAGTATTCGCGGCCTCGGCCTCATCAACAATCGCCCGAATCTCATCCTCCGAATACTGCGTGTTCGCAATCGGATCGGTCGGCGAAGCCACGCCGCCTGACGCCATGATCTTGATCTGCGTCGCGCCTTTCTGAATCTCCTCACGCACGGCGAGCCGCACGCCTTCAACGCCATCGACGACCCGCGCAATCGCCCCCGTCCTGAAACAGCAGGAGCAGGGCTCCAGCACATCGCCGCGCGGCCGGAAATCCCCATGCCCGCCGGTTTGCGACAACGCTTTCCCCGACGGAAAAATCCGCGGCCCCGGAATCAGCCCCGTCTCAACGGCCTGCATCAAGCTCCAATCCGCGCCCCCCGCATCCCGCACACTGGTAAACCCACGCGACAACATCGCATCGAGAATCGGCAGCGACCGAATCGCCGCGAGAATATTCGGCTGCGTCGCATTCGCGCCCAGGTTCGCATTTGACGCCAACACATGCACGTGGCAATCGATGAACCCCGGCATCACGGTCTTGCCGCGCACGTCGATCACCTGCGCATTCGGCAAATCCACCGGCCGATCGGTAACCTCGACGATCCGCTCGCCTTCGATCACGACATGATGATGTTCGAGCAACACGCCTCGTTCGAGGTCGAGCACGTTGCCGCCTTGAAGCACGGTAATGGTCATGGGTAAAAATCCTTATCGAGTCGTTGCGGCCGCAAGCTTCGCATCCTTCACGAAGCGCGTGCCGACGAAACTGACGGCCGCCGCGAGCATCACGTAGAACGCGGGCGCCATGTTGCTGCCGGTCCGGGCGATGAGCCACGTTATCAGGAACGGCGCGAACCCGCCGAAGATCGTCACCGCGAAGTTGTACGCAACCGATAATCCGGTCGACAGCACCTTGGTCGGAAACAGCTCCGCGAACGCCGCGAGGATCGGCCCCGTATAGGTCGCGATCAGCACGCCGAACACGGCCTGGAACACGATCAGCGACGCGAACCCGGGCGCATGGTTGATCCACGAGAACATCGGCCACGCGAGCACGAGGATCGCGAGCGCGGAGCCGGACAGGAACACGCGCCGTCCCCACGCGTCGGCGAGGCGCCCGACGATCGGCGAGCAGCACATGATCATCAGCCCGCCGACCATGCCGGCCGTGAAACCGGTCGATTGCGGCAGATGCAGCGTGCGCACGGAATAGGTCGGCATGTAGAACAGCAGCACGTAGGTGCAGACGGTCCACAGGATCACCATCGAGAAACTCGCGAACGTCTCGCGCGGATACGTGTGCAGCACTTCCTTCAGCGGCGAGCTTTCCTTCGCCTGCGATTCGACGGCGCTGAACGCGGGCGTCTCGTCGATATGGCTGCGAATGAAGTAACCGACCGGCCCGACGATGATCCCGAGCAGGAACGGCAGCCGCCAGCCCCAGCTATGCAGCGCCTGCGTGTCGAGCGACGTCGTGACGAACGTGCCGGTCGCCGCACCGAGCAGCACCGCGAAGCCGATGCTCGACTGGATCCAGCTCGAGTAATACGCGCGCTTTTCCGGCGGCGCGTATTCGGTGAGGAACGCGGTGGCGCCGCCCATTTCGCCGCCGGCCGAGAAGCCTTGCAGCAGCCGCGCGACGACGATCATCAGCGGCGCGGCGATGCCGGCTTGTTCGTAGGTCGGCGCGATGCCGATCAGCGCGGTGCCAGCCGCCATCAGCAGGATCGTGAGCGACAGTGCTGCCTTGCGTCCGACCTTGTCGGCATAGACGCCCAGCACGATGCCGCCCACCGGCCGCATGAAGAAGCCCACGCCGAACGTCGCGACGGTGAGCAGCACGGACGTCAGTTCGTTGCCGGTCGGGAAGAACAGCTTCGCGATGATCACCGCGAAGAAGCTGTAGACGGTGAAGTCGAACCATTCGAGGCCGTTGCCGATCACGGTCGCGACGATGGCGCGGCGGCGCTGTTGCACCGCCGCATCGACGGAAGGTGCGGCGCGCGGGGAAAGCGTTCCTTGCATGGTCTCTTCCTTGGTCAGAAGACGGGGCGGCTGCCCCGCGTGAATCCCATGCTAAGGACAGCCGCAATTTTTTCTGAAACGAAAGATTCGCATGCCTGCATGCGCTGCACGCATGCGTCGCGCGCGGGGCAGTCAGGCCCCGGTTTGCTGCTCTGCCTGTTCGAACAGCCAGCGGGTGAACAGGCGGGCGGCCTGGTTCTGCGCGCGGTCGTTCGGCGAGATCACGTAATAGCCGCCGCCGTGGCTCGCGGACGCTTCCGTCACGCGCACGAGCAGGCCGGCTTCGATGCAGGCGTCAATCATGTAGCGCCAGCCGAGCGACACGCCTTGACCGAGAATCGTCATCTGCACGATCTGCGGATAGGAGTTGATCGTGATGTCCTGCGGCTGCGCCTTCTGCCGGTCGACGTCGTTCATGTCGAACCATTCGGACCACGACATCCATTGGCGCTGGCCGTCTTCGAGGCGCAGCAGCGTTTCGTTCGCGAGATCGGCCGCATCGAGCGTGCGGCCGGCGAGATAGCCGGGCGCGCAGACGGGGAACACTTCCTCGTCGAACAGCCGGCGTGCGGTGTATTCGGCCGGCGCCTGCTGGCGCACGTAGTAGACGCCGACGTCGAATTCCGCGGGCGACATCGATGCCAGGCCGTCGCGCACGATCAGGCGCAGCTTGATGTTGGGATACGCGGCGCGAAAGTTCGGCAGCCGCGGCGTGAGCCACAGCAGCGCGACGCCGGACGAGCACGCGATCGTCAGTTCGAGATCGCCGTACGGTTTCATCACGTCGTGCGTGGCTTCCGCGCATTGCGTGAGCAGATGGTGGACCTGCGCCGCGTATTGCTCGCCGGCGATCGTCAGCCGCAGCGAACGGTGCTCGCGCACGAACAGCGAGCGGCCGAGGAATTCCTCGAGTTGCTGGATCTGTCGGCTGATCGCGCTTTGGGTCAGGTGCAGTTCGGCGGCGGCTTTCGTGAAACTCGCGTGTCGCACGGCGGCTTCGAACGCGACGAGGCACTGCAGGGGCGGGAGAGGCGTGATGCGCATGGCGGGGAGAGAATCAGAGAGGGCGCTGCCTCCATGATACGGGCGGACCCGGCGAAAATCGCTCGCCGTGAAGGGTGCTATGGGCTCGCCGTATTCGTGCGAAGATTGCGCGAAACAGCACCGACACGTACCCGAGAACGACGTGACCCTATCAAACCCTGAGAGCAAAGTAAAAGCTGCCCATCCGCCGTGGATGTCCGTCGCGCTGGCCGAACTCGGCATCCGCCGCCACCCGCCGGGCAGTGTCAACCCGCGCATTGTCGAATACAACAACCAGACGAACCTGGTCGGTTACGACGACAAGATTTCGTGGTGCTCGTCCTTCGTGAATTGGTGCATGGCGCACGCCGGATTCCGCGGCACCGGCTCCGCGCTCGCGCGCTCGTGGCTGGAATGGGGCAAACCGCTGGAGCGCCCGGTCTACGGCTGCATCGCGATCCTGACGCGCGACGATCCGACGAGTTGGAAAGGGCACGTCGGTTTCTACCTGCGCCACGATGCCGAACACGTTCACCTGTTTGGCGGCAACCAGCTGGAAGAGGTTCGGGAACTTGCGTATCCGTTGCATGAGGTGATCGGCTATCGTTGGCCGGCCACCGAATGACCGTGCAGCGGTAACACACAACAATCCAGAACAAGGAGCCCGCAGTGCAAACCGGCAATCTCCGTCTCTACGCGGATGCGCAATACACGAGCCCTTATGCGATGTCGGTCTTCGTCGCGCTCGAGGTTGCAATGCTCCATAAAATTTGGCTGGCCTGTTATTTCTAACAGGTCTTTCCTCTCGGTGGCAACGTTCATCAGCAAAATCGAGTAACTCGACATGGTTGCTCGGAGGCCAATTTTGCGTGCATTTTGTAGAATCGCACATGCTCCTGAAGGAGGCGACGCGACCAGGCGTTTCTATCCTGGATAGCGCCAAAGTCGATCCGCTGCTTGTTTCGGCGTTAATTTATGTAAGAAATACCAGTATTGCCGAGGCGAAGGATTAAAAAGCATTGAAACATAAAATGATGTCGGTTGTCGGGAGATTGTTTTTACGTTTGTTATCAAAGCGGATAGGTCGTTGTGGCAAAATCTCTTTCGACCTTTCGCGCCGCCTCCGATGCGCGTTCATTTTTTCCTCCAGAGGAGATATTCGAAATGGGTAGGTTGCCCAATTCGTTGATGCTTGACGCGGGTATCGAGCAGACGAACCGAGCGCTCGTCCTGGAAACGCCCCTCGGGGCGAAGGTACTGTTGCCGCAACGCGCCATGGGCGAATCGCGCGTGGGCCGGGATTTCGAGCTCACAGTGGACGTCGTGTCCCGGGAGCGCGCGCTTCATTTGAAGAAGCTGATGGCGCAACCTGTCACATTATGGGTGCGTCAAGCCGACGAGTCGTACCTGCCTTGGCATGGCTACGTCCATGCAACGCGACGCCTCGGAGCGGACGGGGGACTCACTTACTATCAGCTTTCGTTTTCGTCGTGGATGCGCTTTCTGCAGTACCGCAAGGACGCGCGCATTTTCCAGGACCTAACGACCGCCGACATCCTGACTAAAGTGTTCAGCGGCCATTCGCCGGCGCGCGGTCATTTCCGGCTCGATGTGAAAGACCCGGGCGCGGTTCGCTCGTACTGTACTCAGTACGAAACCGACCACAATTTCGTCCATCGGTTGATGGAGTCGGAGGGATGGTTCACGTATGTCGAGCATGCAGAGGACGGTAAGTCGCATACGATTGTCGTGACCGACGACCTCTTCAATTGCAAAGCGCTCGCTACCCAGCGAGTACCGTTCTATCGCGGCGACCGAGACGGCCAGGCTGGCACACTCGTCGAATGGAGCGGCGAGCGTACGACGCAAAGCGTCGGATATGCGTTCAGCACGGCGGATTACAAACGTCCAGCGCGCACGTTGCAGCGGGCGGACCGGTCCACGGTTGACCAAGGCGATATCCCGCAGGAGTTGGAAGTCTACGAATACGCGGGCCACTATAGCTTTCCGGTCACCGGCGAGTCCTACGACCGTGGCGAGCGCGCTATGCGAATTCGGCTTGAAGAGATGGCCTCGCGCAGCAAACGGTTTTTCGGGGTGGGCAGTGTTCCGTGCATGGACGCCGGTCGATGGTTCACGCTCGAAGACCATCCCGAGCACGACGCAGACAAGCCTGAGGACCGCGAGTTCGCGATTCTTGGCGTGCGTTGGGCTATCCAGAACAATCTGCCGCTGGGCAACAGCCGCCCCTTTCCGGGTAGCCTGCAGCGACGCCTGTCGCGTCTGCGTGCCGAATACAAGGACCGGCAGGCCGCATTCGTATCGAAGGACCCGTTAGGCAATGAAAGTTTCGTGCTGGCCGAAATCGAGGTCCAGCGCCGCTCGGTGCCATTCCGCAGCCCATTCGAGCACAGAAAGCCGGTCATGCATATGCAGACCGCCACTATCGTGGGACCGGCGGGTGAGGAGGTATACACGGACGAGTTGAACCGGGTGAAGGCTCAGATGCACTGGGACCGTCTGGGGAGCAATAACGAGACGTCATCGTGCTGGATGCGGGTAATACTGCCGCACGCCGGCAAGGGATTCGGCGGTGTGTTCGTCCCTCGAATCGGGCAGGAAGTGGCCGTCAATTACCTCGACGGGGATTGCGACCGGCCGGTCGTCAGTGGAGTGCTCTTTCACTCTGTCAACACGCCACATTGGCATTCGAACGGCCTGCTGTCCGGTTTCAAGTCGCAGGAGTACAGCGGTCAGGGTTTCAATCAACTCGTCTTCGACGACTCCACGTCGCAGAACCGGGCGCAGCTTTTCAGCTCGACGGCGAATTCGTATCTTCACATCGGCTATCTCATCGACCACAGCGGCAATACGCGCGGCAACTACCTTGGCACGGGCTTCGAACTGAAGACCGAGGCGTCAGGTGCCCTGCGGGCCGGACGAGGGCTCTACGTATCGACCTACGCCCGCGGCGGCACGTCGAGTCAGCCGCTGGATGTGAAGGAAGCCACGCAACACCTTATCGATTCGAGCGGCGTGATTCAGCATCGCTCACTCGCGGCAGCTGACGGCCAGGCCGAGACCCTGGACGATGCTCAGGACGCCATCAAGGACTTCGCTGCGACGACGCAGAGCGATGCACAGGGCTCTATGGCGGGCGGCAGGACAGCGGGTGGCGGCACCGGAAGCGCCAATGCGTTTTCGCAACCTGTCATGTTGCTTGCGAGCCCGGCTGACATGGGCCTGTCGACGCAGAAGTCGCTCCACGCAGCAGCTACCCAGCACGTCAATTTGGTTAGCGGAGAGAGCACCTACGTTTCGGTGGCGAGGTCGTGGATTGCCAGTATTGGCGAGAAATTAAGCTTCTTCGTGCAGAATGCCGGTATCAAGCTGTTTGCCGGCAAAGGCAAGGTCGAAGTGCAGGCGCAGTCGGACAATATCGAACTTACGGCAGACAAGACTGTAAAGGTCGTGTCCACTTCCGATTCGGTGAACGTTACAGCCCAGAAGGAAATCACCCTTACCGCCGGCGGCGCATCGATTCGTATCGCCGAAGGTAAAATCTTCATCCATGCGCCGGGGCTGGTCGAGGTCAAGGGCAGTCCGCTCATCTTCGATGGCCCGGCGGGCGATAGCGCGTCGGCGCAGCTTGCGCCTTCAAAGTCGTGCGCCCAGCAGTTCGCAGCCGCGGCCCAGGCCGGCTCGGCACTCGTGTAGGGCGGTCGGTATGGTTCACTACGTTATCGTCGAAGTCGTGAACGGGAAGCCCGAGTTGCCTGGTGTGCCGCCGGCCTATGAAGTCGGTGAGTTGGTTCCCGCTGCGCGTCCCGAACTCGAGGGCGTGGCGCCCGTGCTGTACTGTGCGGAGCATCCCGAACTGCAATTGCCAGCGTTGAGAGAACGTGCCGAATCGGACCTTGAGAATGGCTTGCCGCCAGTCGTTTGCGCCATTCTCGAATGCGGAAAGGCGACGGGCCGGCTTCAGCAACATCTGTCGAACCGGTTGATACTGCAGGCGCCGATTTCGGGCGATGCGGTCTTCCGCTACTACGACCCGCGCGTGTTTCCGCACTTGGGTCGCATCTTGAAGGCCGAGCAGATGGATGCGCTTCTGGGGCCGGTTGCAACGTGGACGTACCTCGACCCCGTGAGCGGCTGGACGGTGGTCAACGGCGCGGCCGAACCGGAAGCCGCCTTCGCGGTTACTGCGGACCAGCACGCACGAATTGCGCGCATCGAGTTGGTTCAGCGCGGGCTTGACCTACTCCGTTGCAATGGTACGGCGCCTCGTCCCGATATGTCGGCGCTGCTCGACGCGCAACTTGCAAAAGGAGAGGCTCATGGGCTCGCCGGTGGGGACCTGCTTGCTTTTGCACTTCACGGCACACTCGTTTCCCCCTGCTTTGACCGTCACCCGCGTGTTCGGGCCATTCTGCAGGCGCCGCGGAAAGGCCCGTATGCTGAAGCGGTAGCGAACTGGAGCGCGGCAGACTGGGAAGCGATTGCTCGCGAGAGCATCCAATATCAATGAGCCCGGGTGGCGGCACGAGAGAGATAAAGAATGGCACTCGACACGAATTTTGCGAGTATTTCGCAGCTCACGCAGTCCGCGATGCAGACCAGCTCGCGTGCGCCGAATTCATGCAACATGTGCAAGAAGAAGGGATTGCCGATTCTGCCTGTCCGCTACGGGGTCGTGGCCAACTCCAAGGCTCACAGCTCTGCTGGCGCGATGTCGCTCATGGGCGGAAAGTTTGGCGACGGCGTCGTCGGCATCGCGCTCAAAAAGGCAAAGTACACGCTGCGCACCCTGCGCTACGGCTACGTGTATATCTTCTATCCAAAGACACAGCGATGGCAGATATACGCGGTTACGGCGGAAGGATACTTGTACGACTATCCGGTCGGCATCAAGCTCGACCGTAGTTTCGAGAAACCGTTCAGCTGCCACCAACCTGGGCATGCGCAACTGGCTCAATGCATCACCGTTGAAGATGCAGAACATGCCGGAACCGTGTATCTGGCGTTCAGCGATGAGCTTTGGACACAGAAAGTCCGCGACACCTACGCGAAGAACTTCATGGGTTGTCGTGACAAGCGGATGCAGAAGTTCGATGCAACCGCCTGGTATAACGGCAGCATGAACCAGCCGCACGCGGATAGCCTGGACCATCTCGAGGGGCTACTGAGCGAATACAAGGGCGGTCGTCCCGATGCGCTCGTTACCGGTTGCTTTCCGTACCATGACCGTGCCGGGCAGCAGCCGGCCCTCAAAAAGGCGATGGATTCCATACTGCCGGACAAGGGGCTGTTCTTCGCGTTGTGGGACCCGGTTGGCATCACGCAGGAACTCAATTTTGAGCAGCGCGTTGCTTTCGGCGCAGCGCTTGCGCCGTATGAACACGGAATATGGGCCGCCAGCGCAATCGACGCGCTGCAAAAGGCGGTCGCGGTTTCGGCGAAAGAGGACGTGGAACGTGCCGCCGGCATGCTGGAAGCCAATACTTATGAGGGCATGGGCCTCGGGGCTCTGTTCGATGGTGGCAAGGCGCTCGAGAAGCGGCTCAAAAGCATTGAGGCGCAGAAGGAGTCTGAACTTGCAACAGCCGGACCGGAAGCATGGAAGCCCTACACGACCCACTATCGGCAGCAGGCTATCGTCGACTTTCGGCAACAGATGGCGAACGCGATGAAGTCGGAGCAGGCGAGCACGCTTATACCGCTGTCGCAAGACCATCAGGCGTGGCTGTCCAGTGCCGCATTGCTGAACGTTTTCGAGTCGGATTACGAGCCGGGAAGCTGGAGATGTGGGCTGAACTATACCAACACATTTACACGATGCATCGAAGGCTCGGCTGACCGCAAGAATGCCGTCGATGTGCTCGTCAAATGGGCTAAAGGCAGCGTATCTGATACTCGCAATCCATTGTTGCGGGCGTTCGTCCTAAACAGCCCGGTGCTGGCTGAGAAGGTCAAGGAGGCGTCCGGCTATCCGTACATGGAACTGAGGGAGTTCGTCGCGAAGCTCATAGAGTCGTACAGCAAGATAGAGGGCGTGGAAGAGTCGAAGGATAAGGGCATCAAAGTTGCTGTTGCGAAGGCGTTAGCATGGCTTCTTCATGAGACAGGTGGGCCCGTGGCCGAAGCTATCAGCGCGAGTGTAGATACGGCTGCAACCAAAGTGCTGTATGCGACTCTGTGCATGCGAACGAAACAGCTGTTCGAGTTTAAGGTCGTATACGGTTCGGTAAACCAATGGGTGAACTACATCGCCCGTCAGATGCAGGAAGTGATGCCGGGCCGGCAGAAAATCAGTGTCCAGGACCTGAAAAAGCAGCTTCAGGACAAAGCCAATGCAGGCGGAGGCGCCGACCCGCAAATTAAGGCGAAGCAGTTCGTGCCAGTCGAAAGCCCGGCGACAGAGGCAGCTGCCCTGGCTGGCGTCAAAGCCAAACCCGGCTTCGAGAAATTGGCCAGTGCGACGTTGACACCCGACGTGGTCGAGACGATTTACATGCCGAAATTTAGGCTCATGACGAAGGGGGAGCCTGGGTTTGCGGGCATCGGGGCGATATTCAGTGCTATCAATCTTCGCTTTGCTCGGGAAGAATTGAAGAAGGCGAATCGGTTCAATCAATCGGAGGCCGGCATCAAGTTCGACAACGCCATTGGTGGACTCGTGGCGAGTGTTGCGCAATATGGTTCGGCTGCAATTGACACCGTCGGAAAGGCTGGGGCTCAGTTGGGTACAGGCTGGCTTCGACTAGAACGTTTCCTCAACGTCGCGGGGAGGTACGGCGGCGCGGTGGTTGGGCTCGTGTCTGCTGCGATTGACATCTATCATGCCGTGCAGGATTTCAAGGAAGGTAATGTGACGATGTTTATCCTGGATGCCGCATCAGCGGTTGTCGGTCTTGCTCTCGCTTACTCTGTCATATTCCTTTCGGCATCCGCTGCAGCGGTCGTGGCCCTGCCGCTTCTGCTTATCGCTGCCCTTATTGGTATCCTCATCAACTACTTCAAGGGTAAGGAAGTGGATGAGTGGCTTGAGCGATGTTTTTTTGGGCTGAAAGAGGCCAAAGAGCGGTTCCCCACTCTGGCCGAAGACCAAAAGGCATTTACGGCAATGCTTTCGTGATGGAGAAAAGAGATGGCATTTGACGGACTCTCGTGGTACCGCCTGAACCGGCCGGTCAGCGAGGAGGAGCAGGCTGCCCGCCTCGCAATCGGACAGCCTGCGTCTGACACGGCTAAGGATGAGCGTTCAGTATTCTCGATGAGCGATACTTGCCTAGAGGTCCGAGACGGAAACTATTCGGAGAAGGGCTGGGGGGTCTTTGCGTTTATGTTACCGGGGCTCGGTTCGTTGGCATTCACGGCGGCCCTTCTTTGGATGATGACTCATGTACCTCCTATCTACGAGCAGCGGGGACAACTGGGGCTCATTTATGGAGTGCTTTCGTTTTTCTTGTTTGTCGCGCTCGGTTTCTCGGGAATTGGCATTTGGGCATTGACACGCGACTGTTTCAATTACACCTGCAAGCCCGTCCGGTTTAACCGGCGTGACCGCATGATTTACGCGTTCAAGCACAATGGCCCTGGCGGGGTTGTATCGGTACCCTGGGATAGCGCCTTCCTGTACGTCGAACGCAAGCCCAGAAGCGGCCCCACGCGCACGGCGCCGCGCGTGGTTCGTTGCCTGGTTCTTGACGACAAGGGGATGGTCAAGGATACATTCTCGATGGGAACGCGAGTTGTCCTGTCGTCTGATGAGGGAAGCGTCGGGGGACAGGAGGTCATGAAAGTCCTCTACCAGGACTTTGAGTTCTACCGGCGATTTATGGAAGAAGGCCCCGCTTCGCTGCCCCCGGTGACCGAGTTCCTGCCGAAGGGAGCCTCCCTGCGCAATTCGCTGAGGTTGAATTTCGACGGAACCTCGGGCCTACTTAAGTCGGGCAATCCGATAGTGTGGCTGGTGGTGGCGGTCGGGGCACTTCCCGCATTCTCTCAATCCCTATTGCATTGGCTCGCCCAACTGACTTGCCGCGAACCGGTATGGCCGGACGATATCGAGCGGGCGTGCAATGCTGCGACGCCGTCCAACGGCCTTACAGCATGAGTCGCCGGTTCATTCGTCAGGGCGATAAAACTGATCGCAACGGTGTTGTGGTCGACGGTATCGCAGGCACCTCGTTGCAAGGCCAACCTTTCGCTTATCTGGGCGCCCCGGTTCAATGTCCCGCCTGTGGCACGACGGGTGTCATCATAAGCGACGGCTCGCCACGCGCGATGACGATGATGGGTAAGCAGGTCGCATTAGAGAACGATTTGTGCCAATGTAAATGTGAGTCACTGCCGAAGCTGATGTCGTCCCAAACTCTCGGTTCAATAAAGACATGACGGCATGTCGCTGCCTGTTGCGGGGCAATGGGCGCGGTTGTTGAAACGTATCAGCCACGGGCTCGTTGCCGCTCGCGATGAGTTGTACGGTCATTTCCTATCATGATGCGGACGATTGCAGGGGTGGCGTGCGAAAGATGCACGATCCGCTTAATAGCCATATAGCCGATGGCGCGCCAAGGCGACGGCGCATGACCGTGAATGGCCACCTTCGCAGTGGATGACCATCGATACGATTTCTATCGTAAGCGTCATTTCGTGGCCGCATGGACAGAGCTGCAGCCGGTGTCCAAAGTGATGTCCGTTACTTCAAGTGATGGGGACTACTTTGGACACACGGGA
>Ga0055532_1000372_pt1 | contig 23148 bp, 26 predicted proteins | sample AraplaCol_mLB_r2_FD_54990 | JGI IMG/M metagenome (GOLD analysis project Ga0055532, IMG submission 54990) | Arabidopsis root microbial communities from North Carolina, USA - plate scrape CL_Col_mLB_r2 | ecosystem: Host-associated > Plants > Roots > Endosphere | place: USA: North Carolina...
TTTGCATCGAAAACTGACCCACTTTGCTGGGAATTTTGCATCGAAAATTGACCCACGTTTGAGACACAATCCTACCTAAGCAATCAGGTAGGAGATTGGAGTGATCGACGTGGCATTACTAGGAATTATTCGGCGCTGGCACTTACGTGACCAGATATCGCTAAGGGAGATCGCCAAGCGACTTGGCATCTCCAGGAACACCGTTAGACGTTACCTGCGCTCTGAAACTGTAGAGCCAGCCNACGCTGACCGGCGTTCAGCCAGTGCTCTGGATGTGTACACATTCAAACTATCCGCATGGCTTAAAACCGAATCCACCAAATCTNGGAAGCAAAAGCGCAGTCTCAAGCAGATGCACGCAGACTTGTGTGNGTTGGGATTTGAAGGCTCTTATGATCGCGTTGCCGCGTTCGCTCGGCAATGGAAAGTGGATCAGTTATATAGGGTCAATGCTGCGAGCAAAGGAACAGCATGTTGTAAGAAAGGCCAAACGCTTTATTAGATTTGATTAAAGCATCATTGCCCCGTGAGGCGCTGTCTCGGCTTAGCGTCCCGTAGAACGCCTGCATTCATCGTTCTTTTTTACGCAAAATTATCTTCACAATCGAGTTAACAAGCTATCGAAAAAGACGGGCGATTTGCGCAAAATGACGTTCTCCCATCTCTCTCCCAAGACAAAAAAAGGACCAAAGTAAAGTCAGTTCATGTAGTCAACATCATATTACTAGTATGTTGTTGTTTGTTGTCGCATGGACATTTCTATGTGGAAAACGTTTCTGTATAAACACAGGCTTACACCGGTAAAGCTGTGTAAAACAAAACGAGAACAGCAGTGACCGCAACCTCCTTACAAGAATGTCCGGTCAGATTGTGCCGGTCTCCAGAACTAAGTTGTGAAACAAAAAATCTGGAAAGTAGGGGATGGGGTCTTCATTTCGCTCCCGCGTGGGGCGTGTCGTCGTGGGTGCGACACTTTTACAAACATCCATTGCACATGCAGCGGGCATTGTCGTCGATGGTGGCACCGCAACGAGCGTGTCGACGAGCGGCGCGCGTCAGACTGTCAACATTGCGCCAGCGGCGTTTGGTGTTTCGCACAATACTTACACGGAGTTCAATGTCGGTCCCGGTGGCGCGATATTGAACAACGTCGGCGTCAATGCGCGCAACATCGTCAATCAGGTCACCAGCACTAACCCGAGTCTGATTCAGGGCGATATCACGGTGCTCGGCTCACGGGCCAATGTGATCATTGCGAATCCCAACGGCATCACGGTCAACGGCGGCAGCTTCGTCAATACCGGCAACGTCGCCCTGACCACCGGACAAGTCAGTTTTAACGACATCACGCTGTCGCCGGGCAACGTACAACGCAACATCATCCTGAACACCTCCCAGGGCCAGATCGTGATCGGTCCCAATGGCCTGAGCGGCGCCATGTTGGACCTGGAGTTGATTGCCAAGCAAATCACCGTCAACGGGGCAGTCCTCAATACTGTCGGCAATAGCGCTGCGCGCATTCGTACGGTGGCCGGCGCCAGTCATTCGGAAATTGACGGCAGCGTCTCGCCGACCGACTTGATCAGTACCTGGATTGGGCATACGGCGACTGGCACCAGCAACCCAGGAGCGACTGCGCTCGACATCACCGCCCTCGGTAGTTTGACTGCTGGCCGGGTGGAGCTCGTGGTCACGGAGCAGGGCGCAGGTGTCCGGCATGCCGGGGCCATCTATGCCAATGTGGGCGACTTCACGATTGCCGGCAATGGCGACCTGCATGTCGACGGTGGCCGCATCCAGGCAGTGAACGATATTGTCGTGGCCAACGCGTCGGTGGATAGCCAGAGCAATAACGGTGTCGCAGCATCACTCCAGGCCGGACGCACGATCGATATCAGCGCTGCACAGGTGGCACTGACGGACGCCAATCTGAGTGCCGGTCAACGCGCAGTTGACGCCGGTGGCAATGTGATCGTTACACAGCGCGGCAATATCCTAATCGGCACCGACGGTGTGGCGGGTTTGCATGATCTGACGTTCAGTCGCACGACCTTTGATGCTACTGGTGGCATCGGTTTGTATAACGATGGCCAGCAAGTGTTGATCAATTCCAGTCAGTTGTCCGCCGAGCAGGACGTGATCGTCAAAAGCCGTAATATCGCGCTTTCGGCAGGCACACCGTCATCGCTTGGCAGCAGCGCCAGTCTGACATCCAAAACAGGTTCGGTGACCGCAACCGCGACCAATTCCGTGACGTTGTCGGGCTCGTCGGTCAACGGCGCGACAGGGGTGGTCGTCAACGCCAACAGTTTCACTGCCAATGCGATACGTAGCAGCGACGGCAAGCAAAGTGTCAAGAGTGCGACGCTATCACTGACGGGAGACGTTCTGATTACCAGCGCGGGAACGACCACATTGACTGCAACCGATGTCTTCGCCGCGCAGAATGTGATCTTGCAGAACACCGGATTCTCTGCATCCAACGATGGCGAACTGAATAGTTCTGTGGTTGCTTCCAACGGTGGCCTGTTGGTCAACAGCAGTGGTGATATTCGCAACATCGGCAGCCTGCTTCAGGGGCAGGTTCGTATTGCAGGAAATGCCGCGTCGACCGGCGCCGTGACCTTGGCCGCGCTCGGTTCCGTGTTCAATCAGTCGCCGTCGGAAAGCGTATTGGGTGCGATTTTTGGCGTCAATGACGACGTTGTTGTGCGGGCCGCTGGGAATATCACCAATCGCAATGCGCGCATGATCAGCAACAATCGCTTGTCGCTGACGGCGGGTGGAAACGTGGTGAACGTCATCGACAAGACGCCGGGCGCCAACGGCGAGCAAGGAGCCGCCTATGCCAACAGTAGTAGTCAGTGGTTGTTTTTTACGCGGCGCAATACCGGCTTTGACGTCGATTATGGCGTCGTCACCATGCCGAGTCAGTTGGCTTATCTGGTCGGAGAGACCGGTATCGACGTACAAGCGGCCAATTTCACCAATCAGGGCGGCATCGGTCTGGTCAACAACGGCAACATGAACATCGCCGTGACCGGCGCTTTTCACAATGAAGCCTTGTTCGACGGCAGCGCACACTATCAGCGCAGCTGCATGATCTTTTGCAGCGCCAGCGCTTCCAGCACGATTACCAGTCATGGCGGTACGCTCACCGCCAGCGGCAACATCAGCATCACTGCGGGAACGGAAGCGGCCAACATTGGTGGCGATGTACTTGCCCTGGGCAACCTGACCGTGACTGCTCCGCGCATCTACGCGCAAGGCGTGGTGGGTTATCGCGCCTATTCGCAAAGCGGCATGAAGACCTGGTTCGGCAGTAGTTGGGCGCGTTTGTATGCGACCGACACCGGCGGCTCGTGGCTGGCGGGGAGCAAGCTGACCTTGAACGGACAAGGCGTCATCGATGGCGGCAGTTTTGCCGGCATGACGGAGATCGTCGCTACCAACGGCATCTTGACCTTGCGTGCGCCGCGGCGCGATCCAGTGTCGATAGAGAATCATCTTGGTGTGGGAAGCGGCTTATGGTGACGCTGGCGCATCCGATGATGAGGTCACGTAACAACTCCATGCCCGGGTTCATCCGCAACTTGGCGGTTGTTGCTGCAATTGAATTCGTCACGATGACCAGTGCGCATGCGCAGGTTCCACGTCCCGAGCAAGATCCCGCGCAGCGCCTGCTGCAAGAACAACGCGACCGCGAGCGGCAGCGTGAAGCGACGCAGCCGGCGCCACAAATCGAGATTGCCAAGCCGGAGCCGAAGGCGCCCGACGTGGTCACCGACGTCGAGCAAGTACCGGAGAAAGGGCCGACGTTCCAGATCCATCACATCGATGTTGTCGGCAACACCGTGTTGCCGGACGATGAAGTGCAGCAGATCACACAAGCCTTTGTCGATAAAGCCCTGGGCGGCGCCAGAATCAATTTGCTGCTGCGACGATTTACCGAGGCGTTCGTCAAGCATGGCTTGATTACTACACGCGCTTATCTTGGCGAACAGAATCTGCGTTCGGGGGTACTGGTGATCACCTTCGTGCCCGGCAAGGTGGAGTCTATTGAGCTCAATGGTCAGGCGCTGTCGCCGAGCAAGCTGGATGCATCGCCGGATAGCGGTGGTTGGCTGACTGACGTTGGGGTGAAGATGGCGCTTCCTACTGCGCCTGGAGAATTGCTCAACCTGACCGATCTGGAGCAGGGCGTGGAGCAGATCAACCGCATGCGGCGCAATAAGGCGGAGTTGCAGATCTTGCCGGGCAGCTCGCCGGGAGGTTCCGTCATCGGTCTCAACAACAAGGTTGGGGATCGGCTGTGGTTTAGTGCCGGCATCGACAACTACGGCAGTCAGCAGACCGGACTCAACCGCACGCGTCTTGGCGTGGAGGCCGACAATCTGTTGGGATTCCAGGAAATTCTGTCGTTCAACTATAGCGGCAGCCGCGAGACCAATGCTCTGGTCGGATCGGCTTCGGTTCCCTTTGGGTACAACACCTTCAGCTACACCGCCTCCGTTTCCGAATACCAGTCACTGATCGGCGACACCGCGCTCTTATATGGCAATACCGTGAGCAACGCCTGGGGCTGGAACCGCGTCATCTCGCGCAGCCAGACGTCGAAGACAGCCATCGACACGACCTTGTCGCTACGCCGGGCCGACCGTGACATCAACAACCTGACGCTTGATCCGCAAAAACTCACCGTACTACGTGTTGCCATCAACACGCTGTTGCGCTTTCTGGTGCGGCAGCAACCGGCGACGCTGACCCTGGAAGCGGGTGTGTCGAAAGGCTTGCGTGCCTTCGGTGCCAACAAGGACAGTCCACAGATTCAGGACAGCGAAGCGCACGGACAATTCACCAAGCTCGATGTCAATGGGGCGATTACGGCAGCATTGCCCTCTATTGCTGCAGCGGCGTTCACCTGGCGAACTCAGGTGAGTGGTCAGTGGACGCAGCAAGCGTTGTTCGGTTCAGAGCAGATTTTTGTGGGCGGCATGTCGTCGGTACGTGGCTTTCGTGAAAGTGGCATCAGCGGTGACCGCGGCATGTACGCCAGAAATGAAGTGATCTGGGCTAATGCGCCAACGTTGAGCGACATCCATTTTGAGCCGTATGCATTTTTTGATGCGGGTATGACTGAACTGATTTCCGAACAACACACCAGAAAACTGTCCGGCATCGGAGTCGGAGTTCGCATGCAGCTGCAACTAGCAAAGCACGCCTGGTCGAGTGAAATCACCTTGGGGCGGCCCGTGCAGCAACCGGACTACCTGGAAAAGAGAAGCGCCTTGTTGCTGGCTACCCTGAATTGGTCTTACTAGCACCTAACAGGATTATTTTGAATTTTTATTTAGAGAAAACATGAACTCCACACTCTCCCAAAAAATCGCCATTGGCATCGTCTATGGCATGTTGTGCACACCGTTGTTGTCGTTTGCCCAGACGGCAGAAAAGACGGCGTTGCCGGCGGGTGTTGCCGCCATCGTCAACGGCAAGAAGATTCCGGAATCGCAAATCCAGGAAGCGGCCAGGCTGACCGGCTTGCCGGATTCTCCGCAATTGCGTGGTGCAGTTAAGGCACAGCTGATCGCGCGTGAATTGTTCCGTCAGCAAGCTGAAAAAAACAAATCGCTCGAGAACCGCCCTGAAGTAAAAAAAGCAATGCAGGACGCCAAGGAAGCCGCTGTCATCCAAACCTATTTGCGTGACGCCATCAAGCCGACTCCGGTGACCGAGGTGATGGTGCGCGAGCAATTCAATGCCATCGTTGCCAGTCTTGGCCCGAATGAATACAAGGCGCGCCTGATCCAGGTAGCTGACGATACCGCCGCACAAAAGGTGTTGGAACAACTGAAGTCCGGTGCTGATTTCGCCCAGCTGGCGGCGCAAGTGAGCAGCGCCAACAATAAAACCAAAGGCGGCGAACTGGAATGGGTCAGCTTCAAGTTACCGGCGCAGGAAGGCAAGACCCAAAACTTGCCGCTACCGGTAGCACAAGCAATCTCTCAACTGGTACCAGGCGGCCTGACACAGACACCGGTGGTCTGGAACAACGAACGTTATGTGATCAAGCTGGATCAGCTTCGTCCGACACAGATTCCCCAGTATGACGACGTCAAGGGCGCATTGCGTCAAACCATGGAGCGCCAGGCACTGGAGCGCGCCACGATGACGCTGGTCGGCGATCTGACCAAGTCGGCCAAGATCGAACAATAAAAAGAGCGGCAAGCAACAAAAAATAGGCAGTAACAGCCAGTGTGCAGTAGCGGTATAGAAAAGAAAAAAACGGGAATCATCATGCAGCGCGCCACCCAACCAGCAAGCTCCTTCGGAAACAAGGGCGTCTCGGCAGAGACCGCTCTGACAGAGTCGTTCCAATTGTCGATTGGCACCGGCCCCAAGCCGCGGCCCTTTTGGCAACGGAGTATCTCTGCACTATTGGTGGTCACGTTATGGATGGGGCCGCTGCAATTTGTCTGGCAGGATGCAAAAAATTCCGCATCGCAGCTGGGCGACAGCATTGAGAGTCAGGTGGCGCGCCATGGCTATAGCGAATGGCAGGTGTTTGCCGTTGAGGTCAAGAAGAGCGTTGCTGCTGCCGAGCATGACGGCAACTGGATGCCGACCTTGTCATTGTTCGAGAGCAGGCTGCCGGGCTATCTGGCGGCAATGGGAGTACGGATTACCCGTGGTTTGCCTAGCTTGCAGTTTGGTACTCCCGCATTTGCAGCGCCGATTGCCGATCCGGCGGCACCAATCCGGTTTCAGCCGCAGGTCACGCAGAGCACCGGCGTTGGCGGCGGTGTTCCTGTTGTTAACATTACAGCCCCCAACGCTGCGGGTATTTCGTTGAATCAATACAGCCAGTTCAATGTCGATGCCATCGGCCTGATTCTCAACAACAGTCTGATCAGCGGTGGCAGTACCTTGGGCGGCACTGTGACGGCCAACGGCAATCTGAGGGGTCGTACGGCGTCGCAGATCATCAATCAGGTGACGACACAAGGCAGCGCCAGCCGCATTGCCGGAACGATCGAAGTGTTCGGTACCCAAGCCGATGTGATCATCGCCAATCCGAACGGTATCAATTGCACCGCCTGTGGCTTCATCAATACGCCGCGCGTCGTCATGACGACCGGCACACCACAATTCTTGTCGGCGCGTGGTGGCGTGAGTAGTAGTTTCGACAATGCCAAGGCGTTGTCTTATGACGTGCGCGGCGGTCATATCCAGATCGAAGGATTGGCCGGTGTGACCGGCACGCCGGGCGCCGGTATTGAGGGCAGCGCCGGTGTCATTGATTTGATCGGCGGCAGTATTGGCGTCAATGCATCGATCAATGCTGGCCAGCAGATCAATCTGATCAGCGGTCAGCAGTTGGTGTCCGAAGCGGTGGCAGGGCAAGGCAAGGTGGATAGTGACTATAGTGTTGCGACCAACGGCTCTTCGCCTAACTTCAGCGGACCGGATCCGACGCTGCAAATTGATGCTACCGCCTTTGGGGCGATGAACGCTGGTCAGATCAAAGTGGTCGCCACGACCGCCGGTCTCGGCGTCAAGGCTGGCGTTCTCAATGCCAACAATGGCAATGTCACCATTGATGCCAATGGCAACGTCAACGCAACGAACGTTTATGGCAGCCAGGGCGCGACGATCAGAGCCGATGGTAGCGTCAGCGCTGGCACGGTGACCAGTTATGGTGCCGCATCCTTCAATGCCGGTACGGATGTCACCGTCGGCCAGATAACCGCCGCCAATAACGCGCAGATTACCGGGCGCAACATCGCGATCGGCAATGCCGTTGTGGGCGGTGCGCTGACGGTCAACGGTAGCGGCAACGTCACGACCAGCCAAAGTGGCGCGATTGTGGGTGATGCTCAGTTTACGGCGGGAGGTGGTTTTACCAACACCGGTAACTGGACTGCCGGGGGCAATTTAAACATCAGTGCCAATACCGTCGGCAACGCCTTGTCCTCGCAACTGTCCGGATTGGGCAGTACCACCGTCACCGCAGGTAGCATGGTCAACTACGGCACCTTGTACGGCGACAACCTGCGAGTCACCTTGTCCGGTGGATTAGACAATACCTTCGGTAGCATGTTGGCAAAGACTGCGATGGTTGCCAACGTTGGTAGTCTGGTCAGCAATCTGGGCGGCACGATGTATGTCGGGGACCCTAACGCTGCGGCAAACGCTGCACCTGCCGGCGATCTGGCGTTAACGGTCTCCAGTTCTGGTAGCAGCTTCAACAATCTTGGTGGTTTGATTGCGGCCAGCAACGGCCTCACTGTCAATGCGGTCAATGCGGCGCTTGATATGTCAGGCACGGCGACCGGGCGGCTGAACGCGGGTGGTGCACTCGCCGTCAACGCTGGCCTATTGGTCAACAGCGGCTCCTGGCTGGCAAGTGGCAGCAGCGTCTCGTTGTCTGGCGTGAACGGTATTGTGAATGCCGGCGTGGTTCAGAGTGCTGGCAATCTCACGCTGTCCTCTTCGGCCGGTGTGATCACCAATGGTGGAGCCTTGGTGGCAGGGCAAGATCTGACTCTCAACGGCACGACCAATAACATCGCTGGTGCGATCTTGCATGCCGAGCGTGATCTGACGATCAATGGCGCGGGCACGAATGCCGGCACCATGGAAGCACTCAGGAATGTTTCGCTGCAAGGCAGTGACTTTAATAACAGCAAAGGCATCATTCAAGCCAATAATAATTTCTCGGCAAATTTGACGGGGACGTTGACTAACGTTGCGGGGACGATTGCGGCGCAGAAGGATGTATCGATTCAGGCGGCGACTGTTAATAATGATAGGGCTGCGCCGGTGACAGCGGTGTCTACCATGCAGCAGATAGTTGACGTTGATTTTGTCGGAAATACCTATCTCGGGGTGTACACCTTAAGCTCAGTTAACGCATCGAACGCCGGGGGGGCACCTGTTCCAAGTTCCATCAAGACAGACGTCTATATTTCTACACTTTTTGGTCAAACCACGTCGGTTGATCGCACTGCGGGGACATTGACTATCTCTGAAAGTTGTGACAACGCCTTTTGTTCGCAAACTAGTACTCGAACCTACGAGCTACCAAAAGTTGACCAAGTGATGGTAAAGCAGACTGAGGGAGCTGCAGGTCAGATTTTAGCCGGAAATAACTTGGTTGTGACGGCTACGACCTTATCGAATCGCGGTAGTACCATTTCCGCTGGAAACAACCTTGTCGCCAATTTATCCACATTGAGTAACGGCGCATCTGATTCTTTCATCACCTACCGCGCCGGCGAAACCGTCAATCAAGCGTCGTTAAACGCGTTCTTACAGGCCGCTCAAATTGATTTGACCAATTTGACAAGATTTGCGAATGTAAGATCTGTGGTCGAAGCACCATCACAGTTAACGGGCAGCGTTTTTTCGCAAGCCCAATCCGTTGTTGCGCTAACTAACGTTGTTGAGACTTCGGTTCTTGGTACACGTGGCATGCTTCGCGCAGGTGCAAATGTTTCACTGAATGGCTCCGGCAATCTCGTCAATGCAGGCGATCTGGTAGCCGGCAACAACATCAACATCACGCTACCCGGAAACTTCGTCAACCAAGGGACTTATCAGTCTTCATTCACGACCAGACCAGGTTGCTTGCCGAGCGCCACCTGCCGTGAAGACAACGCGCACGTCGATACCTTTGCTTATCAACAGACTTCTAACAGTGTGGTTGCCGGTGGTACGTTGACCGTCACAGCAGGCACCATTACGAATAACTTCGGCACATTGTCTGCCCGCAATAATGTCAACTTAAGCGCCAACAGTCTGGATAACCTGGCCGGGACCATCCTGTCGACCTCCGGCGACGTCAACATCGCTGCGGCAAGCATCACCAACCGCGTCGTCAGCCCGGTGACGACCCACGTTAGTTACGGCGATGTCAATCCTGAATTTGCATTGGGCTGCAATGCCGGCGGAACGTATAAAGGCAGCGAGTGCAATATCGATCGCGAGAACCAGGCCAGTGCTGCGGCGATTATCAGCGGCGCGCGCAATGTCAATGTCAATGGTGATTCCCTAGTGAATACAGGCGGTTTGATTACCGCCGGCGCTGACGCCAATATCAATATTTCTGGTTCAGTCAGCAATACCGCGGTTGCCTTGAACACCTACTGGCAAGGACACTGGACCGAAGAAACCTGCTGGTTCTGCAGCGACAAAGAGCACTACACCAATGGCGTCATCGCTGACGGTACGCAGATTGCCGGCATCCAGGCGGGCAATGCCTTGACCGTGATTTCCGGCGGCAACGTACTCAATACGGGGAACTTGTTTGGCAGCGACGTGGCGTTGAGTGGTTTGAGTCTGACCAATGGCATCACTGATACACGCCAACCGACAGCGGCGTCGACAGTGGCGCCGCAATGGATTCCTATCGGACCAAGCGGTGACGCAGTGAGCGCTGACGGTACGCCGAGTACATTGGCGCCGGTGTATGCGGTGAACGTGTCGGGCGGCGATTTGTTGTCGTCGTTCGGACCGAGTTTGCTGGTGGCGAATCTGCCGCCCGCGTTGCGTCCCGAGACCAATCAGTTCTACTACGATGCCTCTACTGAGAGCAATCTGATCCGTCAGGAAGCGATCAAACAGACCGGTTCCGGCACCTTCGTCAACGGCGTGGCATGGAGCTCTACCAACAATCTCAGTATTGACGACCAGCAGAAGGCGGTCCTCTACAACAACGCGATTACCTACGCAACAGAAAACAATCTGCAACTGGGCAAGCCGCTAAGCTCTGCGCAGATCAGCGCGCTCGACAAGCCGATGCTGTGGTACACGGAACAGACGGTTCCTGATCCGTCCTGTTCTTTCACGAGCACTGTCTGCGGCACAGTCAGTGCCTTGATGCCGCAAATCTACCTGCCGCAAAACTATGCCGGCTCCACCTCTGGTGGTGTCATCAGCGGCAACGACGTCAAGCTGACGTTCAAAGACAGCATCACCAATACCGGGATTATTCAGGCGACCAATCTCGACGTTAAGACGGCCACGCTCACCAACGAGCAGCGCAGTGTCGACATCGGCACCTCGGCCTACAAGGTGCAAGGCGGCTGGATGGAGTACACCGGCACGCAATTGCAGCCGGGCGGTTTCATGTCCGCCGTCAATCTCAATGTGCAGGCAGATCGTATTACCTCCATCGGCGACGCGTTCCGGGTAGTCAATACGGACGGCACGCCGAATACCGCAGGCACTGCGGCGTTGCTGAGTTCATTGCGGCAGCAGCTGGGAAGTGATTTCACAGAGATCACACCGCACGACAATATTCAGACGAATTTCATCAAGGATACGAGTGGGCCGGGGGCGTTTGGGCAGGTGCTTATTATCGCGATGGCGATTGCTTTGGCGGTGGTCACTGGCGGGGCGGCCGCAGCGGCACTTGGCGGAATGCAACAGGCTGCATCGGTGGCCATGCTTGATGCCATTGCAGCTGGGGCAACATTTACAGAAGCCGCAGCTGTCGGCGGCATTATGGCGAGTGCCGCAGGCGGGATTATTGTCGGGGCAGTTTCTGCTGCGGCCGGAGCAATGGCCTCGAATGCATTTACCCAACTAGCGACGACAGGTTCACTGAACATTGGAAGTGTATTCAAGGCAGGGGCGGTATCCGGGCTGACGGCTGGATTGACACAAGGCACACTCGGCGACACAGGAATGAACACGCTCAGTAACGGTGTTGTGCAAGGGAATCCGCAAATAACGTTAGCGAATGTGTCCTCAACGGCGCTGAAGATTGGCGAGCAGGGGTTGATTTCCGCTGGCGTCAATACGGCAATTAATGGAGGAAGTTTCGGGACAGCGTTTCTGAATAATGTCGTCAATAGCACAGCGGCGGTGGGGGCCAATGCCATCGGAGATTTCACGCCTACATTGACTAGCGATTTGGGAACTGTCGGAAAAGAGATCGCCTATCTGGCAGCTCACGGTTTGTTGGGTTGTGCCGCGAGTGCAGCGGGGGGGAGCGGATGCGCGAGCGGGGCTATTGGTGGAACAACCAGTGCCGCTCTGACTCCTTACATTGGTGCTGCGGTGCTAGGTGATCAAACGGAATTAAGTAACGAGCAGCTTGCGACTGTCACGGCTTTAGCAATGCTGTCCGGTGGTGCAGTTGCCTCCTTGTTGGGTAAGGATGCGGTCGCCGCGGCAACCGCCGCTCAGAATGAAGCAATGAATAACTGGGCAATGCATATCCGCTTGTTGCCCGGACAGAAATCTGAGGCAGAAAAACTAGCTCAAGCTCAGCAGGACTGTTCGCCGACCAATCCAGGGGCCTGCTCGGATGCGCAGGCCTTGAGTAGCGTTTCAGCACAACGAGATGCAGCGTTAGCTAAAGCGTGCTCCTCTCCGTCTTCGGCCTCGTGCGCATTCCAGAAGTTACTGGCAACGGCGACAGGTAATGATGTCCAGTTTGTGAACGGCGTGGCAACTGCAACGCCTGCACCGCAACCATCTAGTTCGCAGCCAAATGTGGGCGCGGCAACGCTCGATAACATGCTTGGCAATCCACTAGCGGGGATATTTGGTGGACTTGCCTATTACTTTGGGGGTTCCAATTTGGATGCGTTTTACGCATCTCAATTGGGAACGGCTACAGATGGTTTGTTGGCGAGTATATCGGGCTTCAATTTACCTAAGGCTCCAAGAATTGTCGGGGCAAGTAATGCAGTGATTCCGAGTGGATTTGCAAGCAACGAGGCATTTACCCAATTTGGCGTCAATATGCGAAATGGATTGAGCGCTGCTGGTTACACTGATGCCGAACCGATTCTTCAGGGGAGCGCAGTTACCGGCAAAAGCTTTGCAACTGGACGACCGTTTGATGTGGGACGCGCGAGTGATTTTGACGTTGCGATTGCAAGCCCAAAGTTATTGCAAGCTGCTGAAGATGCAGGTATCGGATTGCGTTCAGGTGGCACTCGTACGGGGCCACTGAGCGCAGCCGATTTGAAGTCTCTAGGTTTACAGGACTTGGCAAATCAGATGAGTCAGCAGGCAGGTAGAGATGTAAATTTCATGATTTACAATTCTACGGCGAGTGCAACTCAAAGAGCACCGAGTATTGTCCTACCGAATTTATCAAGGTGAAGTATGAAAATGTATGACCTTTACGGCATTTTATCTGTTGACCTCGAGGAGGCTAAAGCGTCCTTAGAAGCTGCTTTCGATATTGATTTTCAGGCAAGAGAGAGTGCTTATCAAGGAGGAGAGTATTTCATTTTCGGTAAGCGGACTGAGGAAAATTTCGTGCTAAAAAGAAATGTGGACCCTATTGATAAAGAACCTGTGGAAATGAAATTCCCAGAATATCCGATCTTGTTGTACGTCAATGACACGCCACGTTCGCTGGATTTGCAGAAAAGAATTAATCAAAAAGCAAGTAAATTTATTTTATTGAGAAGTCAGAATTTGTAAGAGGATAGGGCGCTGTAGGCCTGCTATCGTTTTTCGAGTGTCAGTGAAAATCATCAACCGATAGTGTGGCTTAAATGCATTGGTATTTTTTCATGCGAGGAATACCGCTTTCGTTGCGTAGGGTGCATTAACGAATTGGTACCAAAGGTTAATTTAAACGGAAATTTATGACAAAGAAAATACGCGTTTTATCCAAGTTGAGGTTTCATGGCGCTGGGCTTGCATTCGTCTCATTAGTTATGCTCGTGGGTTGCCAGAGTGCACCGATATATACAGCACCACCAGAGCAATCAAGTATCTGCTGTGCTTCGTACAGTCAAATGCACTTCAGCACACTCAAAGAACATGCGGTAACGACAATCGCTTTTGACCCGAAGTCTTTTTCTACGTTTAAATCGCCAGAGGGAGTGGCATTATTTTCTGCGTATAAACTTCCCGACAGCGCCGGCGTCTCGCAGGTGAGGGTTAGCCTTTCTCAATCATCTGGATACCTTCCACAAGCGACCGTTGCGAGACCTTTTCTGATCTTTCTCGATGAAAATAAGAATGTTATAAGATTCGACAAAATTGATAATCTTCTAGTCAGAAAAAAGAGAGCCATCTTTGCATCGACGTTTCAAGGATCTGCGGAAATTCCTCCACGTGCGATCTATCTCATTGTCTATACGGCACCATCTACTGCGCCGCGTCTGATTATGTTCTCCGAGAATGGCACGGCCTATGCGATACCAAATACCTATACAGGGAAGGTTGACGTCTCAATTGATTAAATTTCCCATATCAAAAAAATCCCGCATAAAAAGTTTGATTTTTACGCTGCTTTTGGCCGGCTGCGCCGCGCCTGACTATAAGAGCGCCACCACGGACTCCGCCCGAGTCAGATTCACCCTTGAGGGCATCGGGGTGGCCAACGTAAAGCAATACCCTGATGCACAATGTTTGCTGACTTCTGATGGTGCTATTGCATTTGTCGGGAGACTATTCGGTCCTGATATGACGCTGACAGAGCATGTATCTCAGCGGATCAGCCCTCCAGCCAAACTAAAAATGCCGTTGAGCGATACTTATCGGTCGGAGCAATATGTCGAAATCTCTGTGCCGCCTGGGCGACCATTCGTTTATGGGATCACTTGGTGGAAATCAAAGGCGACATCCAATTTCATTTTATATACAAAGTTCTTCAGATTTACGCCGAATGAATACACGGACTATGAGATCGTTGTAGATGGGGACAACGGATTTCGTAGTCGGGAATTTGAAATCGAAAAGAGCGGAAATGAGTATGTTCGAATTTCGGCTAATCTGGCACAGACAATTTTTCCTTGCCATTGAGTTGTTCACCAACGATCGGTTTGCACTCTTAGCTGAGACGAAATCTCTGCTCTGACTATGCATTTCGGCGGTAACTAGGATGATTGTGAGGAGGATGCTTGTCCTCCTCACTAGGAACACCTTTTGACCTCATTCGCTTCATTCATCGAACAAAGCTATTGACGACATGGACTGTTAATCCCGTATCGGCTCAATTGCAATTGCGTAATGCCAAGAATCGAAAATCGGTTCTCTTCGCCCAACCCAGTACTTTGCCTGCGTTGGGATTGGCATCACTCCATCCCTCGACTTCGGTGAGTTGAATAAAGCCTTTTACCTCTTTGTTAACAGTAAAGGAGGCATTTGCTTTTTTAAATTCCACTTTGCTACTTGCCTCGTCTGGTGCACTGAAAATGAAGACGGGCTTCTTCAATTCCAGATAACCATTCTTGGCTACCGTCGTTTCTGGGCCGACGCATTGACCGATAGCGCTTTTTGCATGAGCTGTTGACATGGTCGAGAGAGCGATTGCGAATAGGGTAACGAGTTTTTTCATGATTCTATTCTTTGGTAGTTAGGAAAGGAAAAAGGGCGTTGATAATAGGGCTTAACCATTCATGCGGATTAGAACCATGACGATAAAAATACCCAGAACGATGAACTTCGCATTGGGAGGAATCGTCTTGAGTTCATCGTCCTTCTGAAAATAAACATTGCCGGTAAAGGCAATCAGAAGGAATAAAGGCATGAAGACAAAGACGCAGACAAAAGCAAACCATCGCTTGCGGTACCAAGGGACTTGGTCATACGAGGCGTAAGACACGGCAGCCGTCGTGTTCACCATGCGTGCGGCGCCGCACTGTGGGCATGTCGGAGCGCTTTCATGGACTTGATGAGCGCAGTGAGGGCATGAGACGAGGGCATTCATAGTGGTTCCTAAAGAGAAATTAATGAAGGTTGCCAAGGCAAATGAGCAGGCCAAGGGAAGACAAGGTGACAGCAATGATGGACAAGGTACGTCCCTGCTTTTTCTGATAAAGGGCCGTGCCCGCTAGCAGCAGCCCCAGCGTGGTGAGAAAGACGATTCCTGTGACTTGATCCTTATCCCTAGGATTGAAATCGAAGCTGCAGAGGAAGCCCAGGGCTCCGAGAATGATGGCGACAATGGGCATCCAACTGATTTTTGTGGAGGTAGTACTACTTGCTTGTGGCGCCCCGCAATGCGGGCAATGTGGAGCGCTCTCATGAATCTGTTTGCCGCATCCACGGCAGAAGATCATGCTCATAGACATGCCTTTCCTATTTTTAGTACCCGAATGGTTTGGGTGTTTTTGATGTCGAAATTAATGGCTCAAGAGCCAAAATGCTGACTATAAAATCAAACCTAAAGTGTGTATTTAGTGTTGAATTTTATCAACAAACCCAAAGTGTGTGGAGTTTTAAGTTCTGACGCGAGATGCTCCGAGTTGTGCAAAGACAACAACTCAAAGAGTGTGGAGCCCAGCTACTTTTTGCCTCAAACATCCGGCGAATTCGCTTGGAGCGACAATTGACGCAGGAGCAAGTGGCTGAAGCTGCAGACCTTCACACTAATTACATTAGCTCTGTCGAACGAGGCGAGCGAAATATCTCGATTTGCAATATTGAGCGGATTGCACGCGCCTTGAATGTGCCGATGTATGTACTTCTAAAAAGTCCCGAATAGCTTTTGCGCAAAACGGAAATGTTTTAAATGAAAATGCCCGGTGAGTGGAACTCAACCGGGCTTTATGACGGCTACGGATCACTGCACTAGCAACATTGCTTGTCCCAATGATTTCTGTTTCAAGACCGCGCCGGCTCCGAACCAGGCAGAATCGAGACGATGGTCTTGACTACGTGCACGGCGTTCGTGGTCAACGTACTCCGTCACCGCATTCAGTAGGCCAAATACGGTCCCCTTAGCTGAACTCAATTCAGCCCCACGACCTCCACCGTCATACAGCTCCCTTACCTTCTTCATGGCGCGCCCATTGACTGTATTGGGCGTGCTGGCAATCTCGTTGAACAATCGCCGTATGAAGTTCTCAGCTTCCTGATTTGTCACCTTGCGCTCAGAGAGCGTTTTCATGCGATAGATGAAACGATCCCAACTGGAGACTGAGATGTCTAATTGTTTCTTCACGGTTTCAGCGTTAAATGCGGTGGAATGAGGGACTTTGATGGCGCCAGTACCGTTGGTGAGAGCGACGGCAAGCGTGTTGTTGCAGACGACGCGTACGCTGGTAAATTGCGCTGTAGTGGCTAACGTACCATCGCATGCTGTTGCCAACAGTAGGTAGCCATTGACGATATCATTACGCTTGATGGCTGCGGACTGGTTGGTCTTGGCTAAGGCCCACACCTTGCGGCCACCTTTTAATACGCCAGCCGTCTCCAGCTCGAAGCCGCCTGCCTCTGTCAAATCCCGATAGAACTCCAAGATTTCTCGTGGTTGGACGACTTGATAACGGCTAGAGACGACCGACAAGGCTTGCTCTGTGTCGGAGCGGAACAAGACTTGATGATCCGGATAAAGTACGCTGGTACGCTCCTGGCTATGAAAGTATACCGGCGACTGACGAATCTTCCAGTTCATCCCAGCTTGTTCTGCCCAGACTTCAATCGGTTGTTTCTCGGTAAGACGATTGCCGAGGCCGTGCCAAGGTGTTGTGTTGGTATAAGCCATTGAATTGATGAGATGTGCCATTTTTAAATTCCTTAAAAATAGAAAAAGCCACGTTCTGCACACTGACAAAGCAGTGGCAGAGCGCGACCAATTGAAATGAGTAGAAATGAGAAGAGAAAGCGCCTGCGGTAAGGCTATTCGGGTGAGGCACTAAAAACTTGATGACAGTCGCGGCACTCGAAGTTGTCTAGCACGTTGGTGTCGACCATGTCGCCTAAGGCGACGCCGGCAAGACCACCAGCGCTACCACCGACAATGCCGCCAATGATGGCACCAGCCAAGCCGCCTAAAAGAAGGCCAGCAGGTCCAGCGAAAGCACCGACTGATGCGCCGGCTTCAGCGCCGCCAAGAACCCCCGAAAACCCCGCAGCAGCGCCAGCGAGTGTCCCTAATGAACCGGCAACTTTCTTGCCATAGTCTTTAGACTGAATCCGAAAAGATTGGCAATGAGGGCAAGCGATCGTCATACTCGCCCTCCACGAAAGGGCCGTCGCAGGCTATGGGTAACAAACCGCTGATACATGCCGGCGGTAAGAGTCAGTAAGGATTGCATTCTTGTTCCTTAATTGAGAGAGGGATCAACCGAACGGAATAGGCAAACCTATCCGATCGCAAGTAAGGAATATGTGGCTGAGATTTTATTGAATGAGAATGGCAGTGGCAGGCTGTCTTTAAAGTAAGGACGCACTGCGAGATAGGGCGTTCTTTCACGTGTACTTTCCAGTCCGTGATATCGTGAGTCTTAACTTGCAATTGGGGATGCGAAATGCGAGACTTCTTCGACTATCGAGGCTACACAATCGGAATTAAGATGATTGCGACTAAAGATGGGAAATGGACCAATAGCACGACGTTCGAGGCCCCAGAAAAATCCTTTCAGTTTCCAGCTACCACGTTCGTTCCCGCTGCAAACGACGCCGTCACCGGCAGAGCAGAAGTGCTCGCGCGTGCGAAGGCACTCCTCGACCAGACACCTGGCGCAGAGAGACGAATAGCTTACAAGCTCAGCGGGTCGGCCATTAGAGAGGGTATACGTTGATCGTGCTAGGATTCGTCCAAAAAAACGGTGGGGATATGCTACAAAGTGATGAGTACAAGGCGTTGCTCAAGGAATACGAAGATTGCGATCAACGACGGATTGCTTTTCAGATGAAGGCCTCTAAGCTGTTGGACGCTGGAGATATCGATGGCGCAGTGGCGGAGTTTCGCTTGGCCACCACGGAAAGCGATACATCTGTCGTGATCTTCGGAAAAATGGTCATGGCCAGCGAAAAGAAAAAGGAATGAGCAATGAGAAGCGTCGACACGGGTTACAAGCAGCCAAAGGGAAACCCCGCGCAAGTTGGGAAATACTTGGTGTATGGATCGAGCCGGCCTGCTGTGAGAACGGAAAAATTCGAGGCGTGGTATTGGATTGATATACCCGGCATTCCTCCTACCCGCGTGGAGGGGGAAAAGCAGTTCGGCACTGGCACCTATGAGACTATCGGCTTGGCTGAAATCGCTGGTGTTCATTGGGGCATAGAACGAGCAAAGACTTTCCCGCAGGAGTAAAGGTTGGGGCTCCGTCTTCGTGATTGACTGGCGCCGGCAGGCGCACGGCGACCATGTCGACTTCCTCGAGGTTTTGTACGGACTTGCAGTGCGTGACCGGCACGTCGGCGGCGTGAGGGTCTTGTTGGCACGTTCGCGCATGCTGAGGTAGCTCAACCGACAGACACTGGCAATGGTTGGGTGGCGTTCATCATCAAGTTCAACGGAACAGTGCTCCCGGGATTCATCGATCAAGCCACGTTGATCGGCATTGGGGGCCTAACCACAAACAATCAGGTTACGCTGTTCACGCAGAACGTGGCGAAGATCGCGGCCGCGGTGCGTAAGAAGCTTCCAGCGCCGCTGGCCCCGTACATCTCCGTGACGGCCGATGACCTGAAGTAGCTGTGCTACGATCTCCTCAAAAATAAAGGGGATCGAATGAATCGATTTAATGCCGGATACAGCGTCTTTACGTTGGCGTGGATGACTGTGGTTGTTGTTCAGACTTTCTTTTGTTTGTCTGCGTCGGATTGGGCGACATGGGTTGGCTCTATTGGGACCGTTGGTACATTGATTGGCGCTGTGTGGATCGCCAACACAGAAGCACGTCGGCGCAATAATGAAGATTTGATGAGGGCTACCGTGGTGGCCGCAGGGCTCACCCCGAGTGTTTGGGCACTAATTCAGCACCTGTCTCGCTTCAGTGCCTATCTGTCGTTTGGTTCCGACCAAACCTACGTGCAGACTGCAAACCAAATTTTCCGCGGGCACGCAGAATTTCCTGCGTTGATGCCTTCCGAATCCCAACTCCTTGCGCTGACCTCGTTGGGAAACAAATGTGCGATGCGTTTGGCACACGCAGTTTCGTTGGTCAGCGTGGCAAAGCAACAGATCGCTGCTGATGCGGCTGCCACAATTGCAAGCGACAAACCGCTTAGCCGGCATATGAGTGCTAGTTGGGTCAAAAAAATTGACGTAGTTCACGATTACCTCTTGGTCGTGCATCACGATCTCGAGGCGGCGGCACAGGCATATGTGACCCAACCGACTGGACAAGAACTTTGGGGTGAAGAAAATTTCTAGCGACTGTTGTGCTACGCTTCTTTCAAAATAATTGGGGAATCGATGCAACATGCATTCTTGAAAGCCGCGGGATTCTTCATGACTGCGACGGTCATATGGCTGTGCGGCTACCTTTTCGGGCTCTTTGGCGCCCATCCTCCCACCAAGGAATCTGATGCCGCAACTTGGGCCGGAGCGTTCGGCACTTTTCTTGCCTTCGGTGGTACCGTTTGGCTTGCGACCAATGAAACGCGACGCCGCGAGCGTTCTGAACTGGTGGCTGCACAGTTGCTTGCCGCCAGTATGGTTTTGCGACTTGCACATGCAGCTTCTGCTCTTACAAAGGCAAGCAGGAAAATCGATGAAGCCGGCAAGGTCGATGTAGGGCTTGGTCAGTTTAGCGATGCGGCTTTGGAGATGGAGTCGATAGATTTGTGGACTCCCGTCGATCTGACGCAACTTGCGGCTATACCGACGCTTGCGGTTCGTCTAGCTGAGAGCGGCGACCAGATCAAGACCGCCATTATCATTTTGCGACAGTTTCCTGCTAAACCAGCTGCGAACGACGGCCCGCGTAGAATGGAGTTCGCTCGCAAACTGTATCCGAATCTCGCTGCTACCCAGAAAGTAGTTAACGCATGTTCGGACGAATGTCGGCATGCTGCCAATGCGCTTCAAATCCACAGCTTTCGATAACGTTCTCGCTCGGGGAGACGTTTCTAGGAGCAGACGTGCGTCGACTTCAGTGTGCGTCACGCCGCCTCCGCAGCATTCAACGGGCCCCCTAGGTATGTAACCAGATCGCGCAGCAGCTTGTCGTATTCGTCGGTCATCAACATGAAATTGCCGTCGAAGCGCTCCGGGTCGCCAAGTAAGCAGGATCTTATTCCACTCGAGGTCCGACTGTTTCTGCGAATCGCTGAAAAATTGGACAAGCGGGAGTACTCTGAAATTTACGGAGTTAAGTATCTTCGCTCGCTGTATAACCTGCAACGGGAAACGTTGATTCGGGCCACGAGCGACTCGAAGCAGGCTGGCGACTAGCTTTCTCCCGGCCGTAGTTTCAACAGTCGTTATGATAGTCATCAACGCCGATGTAGCGACAACGAATAGGCGATTCATCGGATCGAAGGTTATAAGGGGCGACGGATAAAGCGAGGACGTGAACATCTGGGTCCCCGAAATCAAACCAGCATAGTAGCGGGTAGTCTTTAACGTAAGGGCGCCCCGCGAAGATAAGGTCGATTGGAATGACGCGTTTAAAAGGGGCGGGTCTGCCTCGAAATGCTCGGTAGCAAACGAACTGCATAGACTCGTGTTGACCGTAAATGCCTACATGGCGCCTACACGGAAATGAAAAAGAAAAAGGGTTACAACGATATACGCTGTAACCCTTTGTATTCTTTGGTGGGGCGTGAGTGACTCGAACACTCGACCTACGGATTAAGAGTCCGCTGCTCTACCAACTGAGCTAACGCCCCTCTCTGTTTGAGAGAGGACGCATTATAGGATGCCTTTTCTAACTCCGCAAGCTCTTTTCTTTTCTCTTCTTCTTCGGCAAGTGTGGAGAGCATTTCGCCGTAACCAATTTCCGCGTCGTCGGCTATCTTCTTTGCGGTCATGTAGTCCGGCAGGCGTTGCCCCTTCACGTATTTATCTAGTGTCGACTGAGGAACGCCCCATTGCTTAGCGGCGGCATTTACTGACCGGCCTTTAAGGGCGCGGGTAACAATTTCTAGATAGCTCATAGATTCCTCTTGCATAGTTACCGCGAACGCGTTAATCTTAATTACCGCGTTTGGGTTAATTCCGTTTCGGGTTACTCCGAATAGCCAAACATTAGCATAAAAATTCTAATGGTATGCAAAAGGGGCGCTATGTCATTCCATATCTCGGTTTTTGCGGCGTATGAATTTCGGATAGTAGGTAGCTTTCTTTATTCGATCTTCGTGCATTTTCTCTCGCCTTGCCGTCATGCCGGTAGCAACAGTTTGAGCATGGTTCTGCTCTCGAAAAATTCTAGCCAACAGCATGATGAGCCTAGCTACTGCAAGTACCGAAAACACCATCCAGATTCTGACCGGCTCGTTCAAGAACTCTGCGATACGCAATGCTACGGTGTCCATGCGTCCCCCGATAGGTTGATTGAATTTTCCGTTTCTACCAGCGCCCATTATATGAAGCGTCTGTACTCGGTGGGAAGGGGCTGACATGTCTCGCCCCTCTCGTCAGACTTTTGAAGTCCATGTTTTCCGCCCCAATGGATGGCTACTCACCAAATTTACCGAATCCGCCTCTACTTCACGGGTGGCAGTAGCACGCGCAAAAAAGCGCATTTATCAGCAAGGGCGACTAGCCCATTTCTATACGTTCGTTTCTAAATCCATCAGCTAAAGGAATTGCCATGTCTACAGCAAGCACAAACTGGATCAACATCATCAACGTCATTTCTCGTTCGGGCATCAGCAAAAAAACAGGTCTGCCATGGACGATGAATTTTGCTCAGTGCGTACTGATTGCGCTGGATGGTGAACTCAAGATAGGAAAGATGCTGCTACCGAAGGCGCTGAATGACACAAAGCCCGGCGAATACCTCGCATCCTTCCAACTGGACGTTGATTACGAAACGGACGTGGTGCCAGTCATCACGGCGCTGCATCCGTACAACTCCGGCAAGCCGGTCGCTAAATCGTCTGAAGCAGCCAAAGCAACAGCGTAATCATGGCGAACTCGCTTATCACTCTCCTAGCTGTCGGAGTTCTCGGCTTGTGGGTTCTCGACTTCGTTCTGATTGTCCGTGTCTTCACCTGCTAAGGGAGTGAGGCGATGAACGTCATTCTTCCGGCAGATGCAAGCGTGGCTGACTTGATTTTTATTGTCGCTTGCGTGTTTGCATTGCTGTTCGGTTTCTTAGTCGGACTGGTCGCCAAATGACCACCGCCGATTACGTTGAGATAGCAGGCTACTTGCTCGGCCTGTTTACGATTGGCTTCGTCGCAGGCTACACCGTGACGATGTTCAAGCGTCTTTCGGAGCATGTTTGAACCGTAAAGGAGAAGTCCATGTTGAAGAAAGTAAAGGCG
>Ga0055532_1000420_pt1 | contig 20446 bp, 15 predicted proteins | sample AraplaCol_mLB_r2_FD_54990 | JGI IMG/M metagenome (GOLD analysis project Ga0055532, IMG submission 54990) | Arabidopsis root microbial communities from North Carolina, USA - plate scrape CL_Col_mLB_r2 | ecosystem: Host-associated > Plants > Roots > Endosphere | place: USA: North Carolina...
TTCGACAACACGGTCGCGATTGCGGCTGTCAGTGTGGTCTTGCCGTGGTCAACGTGACCAATCGTGCCAACGTTCACGTGCGGCTTGGTCCGCTCGAATTTACCTTTTGCCATTTTGCATTTCCTTCAAAAAGAACGATTTTCTCAACAATTAAAAGCTCATCCCCTGCCAACGCAAGGAATGAGCAAAACTTAAATTACTTGGCCTTGGAAGTAACGATCGCGTCGATGACGTTCTTCGGTGCTTCGGAGTAGTGCTTGAATTCCATCGAATATGTCGCACGACCTTGTGTTGCCGAACGCAACGAAGTCGAGTAACCGAACATTTCCGACAGCGGCACTTCGGCCTTGATGATCTTGCCGCCACCGCCAGCGATTTCATCCATGCCTTGCACCATACCGCGGCGGGACGACAGATCGCCCATCACGGTACCGGCGTAGTCTTCCGGTGTTTCAACTTCAACGGCCATCATTGGTTCCAGAATGACCGGGCTGGCCTTGCGGCAGCCGTCCTTGAACGCCATCGAACCGGCCATGCGGAACGCATTTTCATTCGAGTCAACGTCATGGTAGGAACCGAAGAACAGGGTAACCTTGACGTCAACCACCGGATAGCCGGCCAACACGCCGGTGTTCAGTGTTTCACGCACACCCTTTTCAACTGCAGGGATGAATTCGCGAGGAACGGTACCGCCCTTGATCGCGTCAACGAACTCGAAGCCCTTGCCCGGTTCTTGCGGTTCGATCTTCAGAACCACGTGACCGTACTGACCACGACCACCGGATTGCTTGACGAACTTGCCTTCGATTTCTTCGCAAGTCTTGCGGATGGTTTCGCGGTAAGCAACTTGCGGCTTGCCGACGGTCGCTTCGACGTTGAATTCGCGCTTCATGCGGTCGACGATGATGTCCAGATGCAATTCGCCCATACCGGCGATGATCGTTTGACCCGATTCTTCGTCGGTACGCACGCGGAACGACGGATCTTCTGCAGCCAGACGGTTCAGCGCCAGGCCCATCTTTTCCTGGTCAGCCTTGGTCTTTGGCTCGACAGCTTGCGAAATCACAGGCTCAGGGAAGACCATGCGTTCCAGCACGACCACAGCCTTGTCGTCGCACAGGGTGTCGCCGGTTGTGGTGTCTTTCAGACCGACCACGGCAGCGATGTCGCCTGCCAGCATTTCCTTGATTTCTTCACGTTGATTGGCGTGCATCTGAACGATACGACCAATACGCTCTTTCTTCGACTTCACCGAGTTGAACACGGTGTCGCCCGAATTCAGGGTGCCCGAGTAGCAACGGATGAAGCACAGCTGACCGACGAACGGGTCAGTTGCAATCTTGAATGCCAGAGCCGAGAACTTCTCGGTGTCTTCTGCTTTGCGCACGACCGGCTCGTCGTCTTCATCCAGACCTGGGACAGGCGGAATGTCGACGGGCGACGGCAGGTATTCGATCACGCCGTCCAGCATGGCTTGCACGCCCTTGTTCTTGAACGCGGTGCCGCACATCATCGGAACGATTTCGCTGGCGATGGTGCGCTGGCGAATCGCTGCCTTGATTTCTTCTTCGCTCAGGTCGCCGTCTTCCAGGTACTTGTTCATCAGCTCTTCGGATGCTTCAGCAGCCGCTTCGACCATGTTCTCGCGCCATTTTTGAGCTTCTTCCTTCAGATGCTCAGGAATGTCACGGTAGTCGAACTTCATGCCCTGGGAAGCGTCATCCCAGTAGATCGCGCGCATCTTGACCAGATCGATCACGCCTTCGAAGTTGTCTTCGGCGCCGATAGGCACTTGCATAGGAATCGGGTTGGCCTTCAGGCGTGCACGCATCTGGTCGTACACCTTGAAGAAGTTCGCGCCGGTACGGTCCATCTTGTTGACGAACGCCAGACGTGGAACCTTGTACTTGTTCGCTTGACGCCAGACCGTTTCCGACTGTGGCTGAACGCCGCCGACTGCGCAGTAAACCATGCAGGCGCCGTCGAGCACGCGCATCGAACGCTCAACTTCAATCGTGAAGTCAACGTGGCCCGGGGTGTCGATGATGTTGATGTGGTGAGCCGGGAAGTTGTTCGCCATGCCCTTCCAGAAACAGGTCGTCGCAGCCGAGGTAATGGTGATACCGCGCTCTTGCTCTTGTTCCATCCAGTCCATGGTGGCGGCGCCATCATGCACTTCACCGATCTTGTGGTTCACGCCCGTGTAGAACAGAACGCGCTCAGTCGTCGTTGTCTTACCGGCGTCAATGTGAGCGGAAATACCGATGTTGCGGTAGCGCTCAATGGGGGTCTTGCGAGCCATGATTTATTCCTAAGTCTTTAATGCGCGAAACCGAGCGCCATTTTTGTAAAATAGTCGCTCGGCTCGAACAAATTTAGATACAAGCGAAGTCTTTCCAAAAAAGCCGGAAAGCCCCGCGCAGTCTTGTTAGAAGCGGAAGTGCGAGAACGCCTTGTTCGCTTCAGCCATACGGTGAACTTCGTCACGCTTCTTCATCGCACCGCCACGGCCTTCAGCCGCTTCGATCAACTCGCCACCCAGACGTTGCGGCATGGACTTTTCGCTACGCTTGTTTGCGGCTTCGCGCAACCAACGCATCGACAACGCCATACGACGGACTGGACGCACTTCCACCGGAACCTGGTAGTTGGCGCCGCCGACGCGGCGGGACTTCACTTCGACCAGCGGCTTGCAGTTGTTCAGCGCAGCGGAGAACACTTCCAGCGGGTCTTTACCGGTTTTGGTTTGGATATGGTCGAACGCACCGTAGATGATGTTTTCAGCGACCGACTTCTTGCCGGACAGCATCAACACGTTGACGAACTTAGCAACTTCAACATTGCCGAACTTTGGATCAGGCAGGATATCCCGCTTGGGTACTTCACGACGACGTGGCATTTCAATTCCTTTCAGTCTTCAGTTGAGCGCGCAGATAAACTCTTGCCGCACTCGCGGACGGCCATCATAGCCACCCACTTACTCGGCCCGTTACGGACCGACACATTTCACCAGGCTTGCGCCCGACAAAAAACAAATTACTCGATGTTACTTTTTAGCTGCCTTGGCGCGCTTGGCACCGTACTTCGAGCGAGCTTGCTTACGATCCTTGACGCCTTGGGTATCCAGAGCACCGCGAACCATGTGGTAACGCACACCCGGCAAATCCTTCACACGGCCGCCGCGCAACAGCACGACGCTATGTTCTTGCAGGTTGTGGCCTTCACCACCGATGTACGAAATCACTTCGAAGCCGTTGGTCAAACGCACTTTTGCAACCTTACGCAAAGCGGAGTTTGGCTTTTTAGGAGTCGTTGTGTAAACACGGGTACATACGCCGCGTTTTTGCGGGCTGTTTTCCAGCGCCGGCGATTTGCTTTTCACGGTCGCGGAGACACGTGGGTTGCGAATCAATTGATTGATGGTTGGCATCGTTTTATATCCAACAAAATTTACGACGTTAATAACATTAATTCCAGAAACGGTTGCCCGGAATTAAACAAGAAACTTGCACGGAAGAAACCTGTGCACACCGATTTTAGAGAAAACGAGAGAAGCGCCGAAGAAAGCCGGAAGCAGACCAAAGAACGCTTAAGCTCAGGAGAGCCCAAATTCGAGAACTCGCGAGTATATGCCTGAAACGCAAAAGGGTCAAGGGCAGCTCCCTGCGCCCTGACCCCCGTGACTGTTTTACGACGTTTTTGCCACTTTTTTAATCAAGCGGTGCCAAACCTCACGAAGCCTTTGCCAGACTGGCAACAATCTGGCGCCAGGCCGTCGTCTCTTCCTTGTTGCGATCGCGGCGCGAGAAGAAGTTGACAACCTGCTCACCCTTGGCGTCATAGAACTCCACCGAAGTGATCACGCCGTCCTTGGCCGGACGCTTGACCACCCAGCCGCGATCGATGCCGGCCTGGCGCAGATGCAGGTTGAAGTCCGGATCCAGCACGTTGTACCACTCATCGGTCTGCTTCACTTTCTTGATCGTGCCGCTGAAGATCTGCGTCATGCCCGGGTTGCTCACGAACACCATGATCGGCTGTCCTTGCCTGGCGGCGCTGTCGAGCAGGGTCTGCACCGACTGCGCACTGATGCGGTAGGCGGCGTCCTTGCCGATCAGGTCCAGCGCCTGTTCACGCGTGATGCCTAGGTCCTTGAGCAGACGCGGGAATTCATGCACGTCGCTGAGCTCGCTCCAGGTGTCGCGTAATTCCTTGAGGTCGACTTCGCCGTTCGGCTTTTTGACGACCTTGACCGGCGCCTTGTCGACGCTCAGGTGGGCCACTTGCTCGGCCGCCTTGAAATCGGCGACCAGCTTGTCAAACGCCGCCACGCCGGCTTCGTTGTCGAGATACACCTTGTTGACCGCGTTGCCATGCACGTCGAAAAATTGCAGGCTGCGGCTGATCTTGCCTTCGCGGCCGGGCTGCACCACGGCGAACGCCGAACGCCATTGGTCGGTGCCGAAGCGCAGGTCGATCGGACCGCCGGCGAATCCGGTACCCGGAATCACGCGGCCGTCTTGGTTGAGCTTTGCCTGGGTGACCGTACCGACACGTTCCAGTACGGCGCTGTCGTTGCGCGTGATGGCCTTGATCTGACCGAGCTCATGCAAGCGGTCGTACACCGCCTTGTAGGAAGCGCTGCCGTCGCGCAGGCGGGTCGCGCCCTTGCCGACGTTGGTCGCCACCAGTTCGGCTTCCGAGACGTTGAGCTTCTGCGCGGCATCGCGCGGCTGCAGCCTGGGCTGCTCCACGCGCAACGCCGACCAGCGTTCGGCCAGGTTGTTGTCAGGCGTGGTCGAACACGCTGCGATGCTGATGACGCCTGCAGCCAACAGCAACGCGCCCAGTTTGGTGTATTTCATTGAAGGCCTCTTTTCGGTTAAGTGGTTTCGGTTGACGGATGATCAGTATTCGAACTTCATGCTGACGTTGAAGCTGCGACCCGGCTCGGTGTACGCGTCCTTGTTGGTGGCGCTGTCGGCCAGCGACAGGCCGCGTATATCGGTCCAGTTCCAGTACTTGCGATCGAACAGGTTGCGAATGCCGGCGTAGAGCACGGCGTTCTTGCTGAAGCGATAGCCTGAGCTCAGGTCCATGACGAAGAACGACGGCGAGACGAAGTTGGTCGGCGTCGCGATGTCTTCCTTCTTCTTGGACGCGTTGTAGATCACATCGCTTTGCACGAACCAGACCTGCGTCGGCTCGTAGCGCACGCCGGCAACCACCGACAGCGGCGCCACCGATTCCAGTCCGGTTTTCTTGCCGGTCCGGTCGGTTGTCGTGCCCTTGGTATAGGCGAAACCGGTCTTCAGCGACAGGCCGCGTTCCATGCGCCAGTCGAGACGCCCTTCGAAGCCGTGGATTGATGCCTTGGCCGCGTTCACGTACTGGAAGATGGTCGGGTTGAGCACGGTGCCGGCGCCGGCGACGGACACCGAGTCGATGAAGTTGCGATACTCGCCGGCATAAGCGGCCGTGCTGTAGCTGAACAGGCCGGCCGATGTCGGCAGCTTGCCGCGGAAGCCGATCTCATAGGAATTGCTGGTCTCCGGCTTGAGATTCGGGTTGGCGATTTGCGAGTACCCTTGCGACGCATTGTTGAAGTAGGAATTGACCTCGTGCGGCGACGGCGAACGGAAGCCGCGTGCGTACTGGATGTAGGGTGCAAACGCCGGTGCGACTTCGTAGATGAAAGCGAGGCGCGGCGAGAATGCGCTGTCCTTGCTGGTCGACGCCGGCTGGCGGTTTGCGATGGCTTGCGCATCGTACTTGGCGCTGGCCTCCGGCTTGATCTTGTAGGAATCGTAACGCAGGCCCGGCACGATACTCAGCGCGCCGATGCGCATGTCGTCCTGCAGATAGGCGCCGAATACGCTGTACTCGGTTTTCGGGAAGTACTCGCAGTATTGCGTGCCGGTGCAGGTGGTCCAGCCGGTGCCCGACGCCGCCATCTGCAACTTCGCCACGCTGAGGTCGACGCCGTAGGTCAGCTTGTGCTTGATGATACCGGTGTTGAAGCCGCTTTCGGCCAGCACGCCGCCGCCGAAAATGTCGTCCTGATAGCTGATGTCACGGAAACGCGGACGGGTCGGCGCAGCGCCGTTTTCAAAGGAGTACTGGCTGGTCTTCGAATCGCGGTAGTAGAGATTGGCGCGCAGCTTCTGGAACACCGGATTGTCCGTGTCGTCATGCTCGTATTGCAGCTGCAGCTTGTTGCTCTTGACGTCGCTGGCGCTTTGATAGCCCGTGATCGTCGGCGCCGCCACGGCGGAGAGGCTGTCGCCGCGCAACTTGTTTTCCACCGTTTCGAAACTCAGCTTGAAGACGTTGCGTGGATCGATCTTGAACACCAGCTTGCCCAGCGCCGAGCGATTGTTGTAGGTCAGCGGATCGGCTTTGGTGCGCGCCGCGCCGGTGCCGCCGACGCTGCCATTGGTTTCGGTCTCGTTGCCATGGCGCGCATTCAGCACCAGCATGCCTTGCACGTGATCATTGCCGAAGGCCATGGTGCCGGTCGCACCATAGCTGCTGTCGCTGGAATCGTAGGAAGGACGCAGCGCAAAGTAGCTGCTCTTGCCAAATACGTTCAGCAGATCTTGCGGATCCTTGGTGACGAAGTTGACCACGCCTGTCAGGCCGTCACTTCCGTACATCGATGACGCCGGACCGCGCAGGATTTCGATGCGCTGGTACAGATCGGTGTCGGTGTAGGCGCCACGGCCGGCGCTCAACGTGCCCTGGCTGAACGCGCGCGGCAAGGCCACGCCGTCTTCCAGCAACATGACGCGATTGCCTTCCAAGCCGCGAATGTTGATGCCTTCGTTGCCGCCGCGCCCCATGGTGGCTGACGCGCCGGTCACGCCGCCGACGCGATAGACCGAGCGGCGCACTTCCACACCTGGCTCATAGCGCAGGGCATCCTTGATGTCCTTGGCGTTTTGCTGTTCGAGTTCTTCGGCGGTGATCACCGAGACGGTGGCGGCAACCCGGTTCAGGTCGCTGTCGACGCCGCGCGTGGCGGTGACGGTGATTTCATCGAGCGGGCGATTCAGCGCCGCCAGTTGCTGCGTAGTTTGCTGCGCAGTCGCAGGTGTCATTGCCCATTGTTGCAGCACGACGGCCGTCGCAAGGACGAGTTTTTTCTTGCATAGCTTCATGGTAACCATTCCCCTGAGTGAGTTCGGTTACTGGCATGCTGCTAGCTGGCTACCTGGATGTGAATACGAGAGTTTTGCCTGCCTCGCGGCTGCGCTGCGACATGCTGGTCGCGCGGAGTCATTTTGTTTTATTGCGCGGCGTCTGTTCCGATGAAACCGGATGGCGTTGTCGCCGAGCGTTCCCGAGGCTGATTATTTTTAATAAGAATAATTCTTATTCAGGAATTGTAGGACAAAACTTCAATCCGCTCAAGATGATTCGTCAACATTTACGTTTCACTATCCGGCGGCGACACGAAGCCTGCTGCAATGCGTCCGCCCATGAAAAAACGGCGCCGGAATTTCTTCCGACGCCGTTCTTCCTTGCAGTACATCGGCCCCTCAAGGCAGATGTACTGCGATTACATCATTACGCTTCGCCGTCCGCACCGCCGAAAGTCTCGGCAGAGTGCGCTTCGGTTTCGGTCACACGCGCCTGACGCTCGGATTCCAACAGCGCTGCGCGCTCGTCGGCTTCCCATGCGTCTTTTTCCTTGCGTGCACGGTGGAACGCCAGACCGGTACCAGCCGGGATCAGACGACCAACGATGACGTTTTCCTTCAGACCGCGCAGGCCGTCCTTCTTGCCCATGATCGCAGCTTCGGTCAGGACACGGGTAGTCTCCTGGAACGATGCAGCCGAGATGAACGAGTCGGTCGACAGCGATGCCTTGGTGATACCCAGCAAGACGTTTTCGTACGTCGCAGGGATCTTGGTCTCTGCATTGACGCGATCGTTTTCGTCCAGCAGTTCGGAACGTTCGACCTGTTCGCCGGTGATGTAGTTGGTATCGCCCGGATCCACAACCTGCACGCGACGCAGCATCTGACGCACGATGACTTCGATGTGCTTGTCGTTGATCTTCACGCCTTGCAAGCGGTACACGTCCTGAACTTCGTCGACGATGTAACGCGCCAGCGCTTCGATACCCAGCAGGCGCAGGATGTCTTGCGGATCGGCAGGACCGTCGACAATCATTTCGCCCTTGTTCACCACTTGGCCGTCATGCACCAGCACTTGCTTGTCCTTGGTGATCAGGAACTCGTGCTTGGCGCCGTCCATGTCGGTGATTTCCAGACGTTGCTTGCCCTTGGTTTCCTTACCGAACGCCACAGTACCGGTGACTTCCGCCAGCATGCCGGCATCCTTCGGCGAACGTGCTTCGAACAGTTCGGCAACGCGCGGCAGACCACCGGTAATGTCACGGGTCTTTTGCGATTCGGTCGGGATACGCGCCAGCACTTCACCAACGTGAACTTGCTGACCGTCCTTCACTGTAATCAGCGCGCCCACCTGGAAGCCGATCGTCACTGCATGTTCGGTGCCGGCGATCTTGACTTCTTCGCCTTGCTCGTTCAACAGCTTGACCTGTGGACGCAACACCTTGGCAGCGGACGAACCGCGGCGCTTGGCATCGATAACCACCAGCGTCGACAGACCGGTCACTTCGTCAATCTGCTTGGCGACGGTCGAACCTTCTTCGACATTTTCGAACTTCACGGTACCGGTGTACTCGGTGATGATCGGACGTGTCAGCGGATCCCATGTCGCCAATGCAGTACCGGCCTTGATGACCATGCCGTCCTTGACGATCAGGGTCGCACCGTACGGCACTTTATGACGCTCACGCTCACGACCGAGGTCGTCGGTGATCAGCACTTCGCCCGAACGGGAAATGACGATCAGCTCGCCCTTGCCGTTGGTGACGTAACGCATGGTCGCCGTGAAGCGGATGGTGCCGTTCGACTTGGCTTCCACCGACGAGGCCACTGCTGCACGCGACGCCGCACCACCGATGTGGAACGTACGCATGGTCAGCTGAGTACCTGGTTCGCCGATCGACTGCGCAGCGATAACGCCGACTGCTTCGCCGCTGTTGACCAGCACGCCGCGACCCAGATCGCGGCCGTAGCACTTGGCGCACAGACCGTAGCGCGTGTCGCAAGTCAGCGGAGTGCGAACCTTGACTTCGTCGATGCCGAGGCGTTCGACTTCTTCAACGGTGTCTTCGTCCATCAGGGTACCGGCTTCATACAGCGTAGCCTGGGTTTCCGGATTGATGATGTCGGTGGCGGCAACGCGGCCGAGGATACGGTCGCGCAGCGCTTCAATGACTTCACCGCCTTCAACCATTGCCTTCATCGAGGCGCCGTTGGAAGTGCCGCAATCATCTTCGATCACGACCAGATCCTGGGTCACGTCGACCAGACGGCGTGTCAGGTAACCGGAGTTCGCGGTCTTCAGCGCGGTATCGGCCAGACCCTTACGGGCGCCGTGCGTCGAGATGAAGTACTGCAACACGTTCAGGCCTTCGCGGAAGTTCGCGGTAATCGGCGTTTCGATAATCGAACCGTCCGGTTTAGCCATCAGACCGCGCATACCTGCCAGCTGACGAATCTGCGCTGCGGAACCGCGGGCGCCGGAGTCGGCCATCATGTAAATCGCGTTGAACGACTCTTGCGTACCCTTGGTGCCGTCGCGGCGGACCACATCTTCGACCTTTAGCTGGTCCATCATGGCCTTGCCGACGTCGTCGCCGGCCTTGCCCCAGATGTCCACAACCTTGTTGTAGCGTTCGCCGGCGGTAACCAGACCGGACGAGTATTGCTGTTCGATCTGCTTGACTTCGCTTTCGGCGGTCGCAATGATGGTCGCCTTTTGCGGCGGCACCAGCATGTCGTCCACGCAGATCGAGATACCGGCGCGTGTCGCCAGACGGAAGCCCGACTGCATCAGTTGATCGGCGAACACGACCGTCGCGCGCAGACCGCACTTGCGGAATGACGTGTTGATCAGCTTCGAAATTTCCTTCTTCTTCAGTGCACGGTTCAGCACCGAGAATGGCAGACCCTTCGGCAGAATTTCCGACAGGATGGCGCGGCCGACAGTCGTTTCGTAACGCTTGACGGTACGCACGAATTCGCCGGTGACCGGGTCCTTTGGATTTTCAACGATACGTACGGTGACGCGGGTAGCCAGTTCGACTTCCTTGTTGTCGTACGCACGGATGACTTCCGAGACGTCCTGGAACAGCATGCCTTCGTTCTTGGCGTTGATCGCCTCACGCGTTGCGTAGTACAGACCCAGCACGATATCCTGGGACGGCACGATCGACGGTTCACCGTTCGATGGGAACAGGATGTTGTTCGACGCCAGCATCAGCGTGCGCGCTTCCATCTGCGCTTCGATCGACAGTGGAACGTGGACCGCCATCTGGTCGCCGTCGAAGTCGGCGTTGAACGCGGCGCAAACCAGCGGATGCAGCTGGATCGCCTTGCCTTCGATCAGGACCGGCTCGAACGCCTGGATACCCAGACGGTGCAATGTCGGCGCGCGGTTCAGCATGACCGGATGTTCGCGGATCACGTCTTCCAGGATGTCCCAGACCACCGGTTCCTGGATTTCGACCAGTTTCTTGGCTGCCTTGATGGTCGTTGCCAGCCCCATCAGTTCGAGCTTGTTGAAGATAAATGGTTTAAACAGCTCGAGGGCCATCAGCTTCGGCAGACCGCATTGGTGCAACTTGAGCTGCGGACCCACCACGATGACGGAACGGCCGGAGTAGTCGACGCGCTTACCCAGCAAGTTCTGACGGAAACGACCGCCCTTGCCCTTGATCATTTCGGCCAGCGACTTCAACGGACGCTTGTTGGCGCCGGTCATCGCCTTGCCGCGACGGCCGTTATCCAGCAGCGAGTCAACCGCTTCTTGCAGCATGCGCTTTTCGTTGCGCGTGATGATTTCCGGAGCGCGCAATTCCATCAGGCGCTTCAGACGGTTGTTACGGTTGATGACGCGGCGATACAGATCGTTCAGATCGGAGGTCGCAAAGCGGCCGCCGTCCAGCGGCACCAGCGGACGCAGTTCCGGCGGCAGCACCGGCAGCACTTCCATGATCATCCAGTCGGGCTTGATGCCCGAACGCTGGAACGCTTCCAGCACCTTCAGGCGCTTGGCGTATTTCTTGATCTTGGCTTCGGACTTCGATTCCTTCAGTTCCACGCGCAGGGTTTCTGCATCGCGGTCGATGTCGATCGAGCGCAGCAGTTCACGGATGCCTTCGGCGCCCATGAATGCGGTGAAGTCGTCGCCGTACTCTTCGTACTTGGCGGCGTAGTCGTCTTCCGACATGATCTGGCACTTCTTCAGCGGCGTCATGCCCGGATCGGTCACGACGTAGGCTTCGAAGTACAGCACGCGTTCGATATCGCGCAGGGTCATGTCGAGGACCATGCCCAGACGCGACGGCAGCGATTTCAGGAACCAGATGTGCGCAGTCGGCGAAGCCAGTTCGATGTGGCCCATGCGCTCACGGCGCACCTTGGCCAGCGTGACTTCGACGCCGCATTTTTCGCAGATGACGCCGCGGTGCTTGAGGCGCTTGTACTTGCCGCAGAGGCATTCGTAGTCTTTGATCGGGCCAAAGATCTTGGCGCAGAACAGACCGTCGCGCTCAGGCTTGAAAGTACGGTAGTTAATGGTTTCCGGCTTTTTGACTTCGCCGTAGGACCACGAACGGATTTTTTCGGGGGACGCCAGACCAATTTTGATCGCGTCGAATTGTTCGTTTTGCTGAACTTGCTTGAATAGATCGAGCAGTGCTTTCATGTATCACTCCAGGTTGGCGTGAGAACGCTAGGTAATGCTATGTATATCGAGACGGCCGCACCACAATCTGCGCACACCCTGTTCGCACCTGCGGGAGAGCCGTGGCTTGCGCCGGGTTCCGCATGTACCGGGACAGACTTGGTCGTCCTTGACTGCTTACAATTGCTTGTAGCTGCTTGCTGAACTGCTTTGTTGCTTTACTTTACTGCGTCGCCGCCGTTCCTGCCGGCGGCAGGATCAGACGATAAAACAGGGCAAGACGGCCGCGCCGCCTTGCCCCCGGGAACATCAGTCGCGTTCGAGATCGATGTCGATACCGAGCGAACGGATTTCCTTGACCAGCACGTTGAAGGACTCCGGCATGCCGGCGTCGATCACGTGGTCGCCCTTGACCAGGTTTTCATAAACCTTGGTACGGCCGTTCACGTCATCGGACTTCACGGTCAGCATTTCCTGCAGCACATACGATGCGCCGTAGGCTTCCAGTGCCCAGACTTCCATTTCACCGAAGCGTTGGCCGCCGAACTGCGCCTTACCGCCCAGAGGCTGCTGAGTCACCAGCGAGTAAGGACCGGTCGAACGTGCGTGCATCTTGTCGTCAACCAGATGATGCAGCTTCAGGTAATGCATGTAGCCAACCGTCACGGTGCGCTCGAAAGCTTCGCCGGTACGGCCGTCATACATGGTGACCTGATTCTTCGACGGCGTCATGCCCAGTTGCTTGGCGATGTGATCCGGGTATGCCAGATCCAGCATGCGACGGGTTTCGTCTTCGTGCGCGCCGTCAAACACCGGCGTGGCGAACGGAACGCCCTTCTTCAGGTTGGCTGCCAGTTCCAGAATCTCCTGATCGCTGAACTCGTCGAGCGCTTCCTTCTTGCCCGATTCGTTGTAGATCGTGGTCAGGAACTTGCGCAGTTCAGCGATCTTCACTTGTGCAGTCAGCATTTCGCCGATGCGCAGGCCCAGACCCTTGGCTGCCCAGCCCAGATGGACTTCGAGAACCTGACCGACGTTCATGCGCGATGGCACGCCCAGCGGGTTCAGCACGATGTCGGCTGGTGTACCGTCGGCCATGTGCGGCATGTCTTCGATCGGCAGGATGCGCGAAACCACACCCTTGTTGCCGTGACGACCCGCCATCTTGTCGCCTGGTTGCAGGCGGCGCTTCACGGCCAAGTAAACCTTGACCATCTTCTGCACGCCTGGCGGCAGTTCGTCACCTTGTGTCAGCTTCTTGCGCTTTTCTTCAAACGCCAGATCGAACTGGTGACGCTTTTCGGCGATCGATTCCTTGATCGCTTCCAATGCTGTCGCCATGTCGTCATCCGCCGGGCGGATGTCGAACCAGTGGTACTTGTCCAGATCGTCCAGGTACGCCTTGTCCAGCTTGGTGCCCTTGACCAGTTTCTTCGGACCGCCGTTGGCGACCTTGCCGATCAGCATCTTTTCCAGACGCTGGAAGGCATCGCCTTCAACGATACGCAGCTGGTCGTTCAGGTCCAGGCGATAGCGCTTCAGTTCATCGTCGATGATCTGTTGTGCGCGCTTGTCGCGCTGGATGCCTTCGCGGGTGAACACTTGCACGTCGATGACGGTGCCGACCATGCCCGAAGGCACGCGCAGCGAGGTGTCCTTCACATCGGATGCCTTTTCGCCGAAGATCGCGCGCAGCAGCTTCTCTTCCGGTGTCAGCTGGGTTTCGCCCTTTGGCGTCACTTTACCGACCAGCGTATCGCCGGCTTCGACTTCAGCACCGATGTAGGTGATGCCGGATTCGTCCAGACGCGCCAGCTGGTTTTCCGCCAGGTTCGAAATATCGCGGGTGATTTCTTCCGCGCCGAGCTTGGTGTCGCGAGCGACAACCGACAGCTCTTCGATGTGAATCGAGGTGTAGCGGTCATCAGCCACAACTTTTTCGGAGATCAGAATCGAATCTTCGAAGTTGTAGCCGTTCCATGGCATAAACGCCACCAGCATGTTCTGACCCAGAGCCAGTTCGCCCAGGTCGGTCGATGCGCCGTCGGCGATCACGTCATGCTTGGCGACACGGTCGCCAACCTTGACGATCGGACGCTGGTTGATGTTGGTGTTCTGGTTCGAACGTGTGTACTTGATCAGGTTGTAGATGTCGACGCCGACTTCGCCAGCCTGCGCTTCTTCATCGTTCACACGAATCACCACACGGCCTGCATCGACGTAATCGACGATACCGCCACGCAACGCTTGCACGGTGGTGCCGGAGTCGACTGCAACGGTGCGCTCGATGCCGGTGCCGACCAGCGGCTTTTCCGGACGCAAGCAAGGAACCGCCTGACGTTGCATGTTGGCGCCCATCAATGCGCGGTTCGCATCATCGTGTTCGAGGAACGGAATCAGCGACGCCGCCACCGACACGACCTGGCCTGGGGCCACGTCCATGTACTGCACGCGTTCCGGCGAGACCAGAATGGTTTCGCCGGCTTCACGCGCCGAAACCAGTTCATCGGACAGCTTCAGCGAAGCGTCGATGGTCGCATTCGCCTGGGCGATGATGTAGCGGCCTTCTTCGATTGCCGACAGATAGTCGATCTGGTTGGTGACCTTGCTGCCCTCAACCTTGCGGTATGGGGTTTCCAGGAAGCCGTATTCGTTCAGGCGGGCATACAGCGCCAGCGAGTTGATCAGGCCGATGTTCGGGCCTTCAGGCGTTTCGATCGGGCACACGCGGCCGTAGTGGGTCGGGTGCACGTCGCGGACTTCAAAGCCGGCACGTTCGCGGGTCAGACCGCCAGGTCCCAGGGCGGAAACACGGCGTTTGTGCGTGATTTCCGACAGCGGGTTGGTTTGATCCATAAACTGCGACAACTGCGACGAACCGAAGAATTCGCGGATCGCTGCCGAGATCGGCTTCGAGTTGATCAGGTCATGCGGCATCAGGTTGTCCGCTTCGGCCTGGCCGAGACGTTCCTTGACGGCGCGCTCAACGCGGACCAGACCGGCGCGGAATTGATTCTCCGCCAGTTCGCCGACGCAACGGACGCGACGGTTACCCAAGTGATCGATGTCATCGACTTCGCCGCGGCCATTGCGCAGTTCAACCAGAATCTTGATCACGGCCAGGATGTCTTCGTTCGACAAGGTCATCGCGCCGGTCAGTTCATCACGGCCGATACGGCGGTTGAACTTCATGCGGCCGACGGCCGACAGGTCGTAACGGTCTTCGCTGTAGAACAGGCCGTTGAACAGGGCTTCCACCGAGTCTTCGGTCGGCGGTTCGCCAGGACGCATCATGCGATAGATCGCCACGCGCGCAGCGGTCTGATCCGCTGTGTCGTCGGTACGCAGGGTTTGCGAGATGTAGCCGCCCTGATCCAGGTCGTTGGTGTACAGCGTCTGGACTGCATCGATGTTGGCTTCGCGCAGGCGGGCCAGCAATTCTTCAGTCAGTTCGTCGTTGGCCGAAGCGATGACTTCGCCGGTGTCGCCGTCGACGATGTTCTTCGCCAGGACGCGACCCAGCAGGTAGTCTTCCGGCACGGAGATCTGCTTGATGCCTGCAGCTTCGATGTCGCGCACGTGCTTGGCGTTGATGCGCTTGTCCTTCGCGACCAGCGGCTTGCCGGCCTTGTCGAGGATGTCGAAACGCGCTACTTCGCCGCGCAGGCGCTCGGACACGAATTCCATCTCGGCGCCTTCAGCGCGCAGGGTGAAATTGTCGAACACGAAGAAGTTCGCCAGGATCTGCTCGGACGTCATGCCGATGGCCTTGAGCAGGATCGTTACCGGCATCTTGCGACGACGGTCGACGCGGAAGAACAGGATGTCCTTCGGATCGAATTCGAAGTCGAGCCACGAACCGCGGTAAGGAATGATGCGTGCGGAGAACAACAGCTTGCCGGACGAATGCGTCTTGCCGCGGTCATGTTCGAAGAACACGCCCGGCGAACGGTGCAGCTGCGACACGATGACGCGTTCGGTGCCGTTGATGACGAACGAACCGGTGGTCGTCATGAGCGGCAATTCGCCCATGTAGACTTCCTGTTCCTTCATTTCCTTGATGACCGGCTTGGTCGGCGATTCCTTGTCCAGGATCACCAGACGCACTTTGGCACGCAGCGGCGACGCGAAGGTCAGGCCACGTTGTTGGCATTCCTTGACGTCGAACGGCGGCGCGCCCAACACATAGGACAGAAACTCGAGACGCGCAAAACCATTGTGCGAAACGATAGGGAAAATCGATGTAAAGGCCGATTGCAGACCTTCGTTCTTGCGTTGGGACGTTGTTTTGTCCGTCTGCAAGAATGTCTGGTATGACTCGATCTGAGTCGCTAGCAGGAACGGAACGTTGTGGACGTTAGCGCGTTTCGCAAAGGATTTACGAATACGCTTCTTCTCAGTAAATGAGTAGTGCATGGACACTCCGTGAGTGACAGGAAGGATAGAGAGTTCAGGACTCGCCCGGATTGCTTGTCGCCTTGTTGCTGCAATCCGTTAGCAGCGAAACCTCAAGTCTCAGCCCTTCAGTCTTGGTTGGCGCCTTCTCTTGCTTCGCCGGCGAAGCTGGCAAGAAACTGCTGACCATTAACGAACTTGAATTCGACGCAAATTCGAATCGGACTCAAATTCACATACAAAATTACGAAACGACAAAGGAGCCAAAGCCGAATCCTTCTTTCAAAGGATTCTGCACTTTGACTCCGGTGGAACGATGCGCCGGCGAACCGGCGATATTCCAGCTCAAGTAAAAATTACTTGAGTTCAGCTTTCGCGCCAGCTTCTTCCAGCTTCTTCTTGGCTGCTTCGGCGTCTGCCTTGGCGATGCCTTCTTTAACTGGCTTCGGTGCGCCGTCAACCAGATCCTTGGCTTCTTTCAAGCCCAGACCGGTGATTTCGCGAACTGCCTTAATGACGCCAACCTTGTTCGCGCCGACTTCGGCCAGAACAACGGTGAACTCTGTTTGCTCTTCAGCAGCAGCGGCGCCAGCGCCACCACCGGCAGGACCGGCAACAGCCATTGCTGCTGCGGAAACGCCGAACTTCTCTTCGAATGCCTTCACCAGGTCATTCAATTCCAACACGGTCAAGGCGCCTACGGCTTCCAAGATATCGTCTTTGCTAATTGCCATTTGAAACTCCTAATTTATTTCGGTAATAACATCTAATCGGTACTGACGCAGAGGTCAAAGCGCTCATGAACAACCGCCACATTGCTGCGGCCGGCGTTCTTAAGCTGCTTCGGCTTCTTTCTTGGCTGCCAGAGCAGCCAGACCACGCGCAAAACCAGCGACCGGAACCTGCATCATGCCCAGCAATTGGGCCAGCAGAACTTCGCGGGACGGGATATTTGCCAATGCAGTCACAGCAGCCTTATCCAGCGGCTTGCCTGCATAGTTACCTGCCTTGACAACCAGCTTGTCGTTGGTCTTAGCAAAGTCGGAGATGACTTTAGCTGCAGCAACGGCATCTTCCGAGATCGAATAGATCAGCGGGCCGGTCATTTCAGAAGCGAGGTCAGCAAACGCGGAACCTTCAACGGCACGACGCGCGAGTGTGTTTTTCAACACGCGCAGGTACACGCCTTGGTCACGCGCTTTGGCGCGCAGTTGCGTCAAGTGACCAACCTGGATGCCACGGTATTCGGCCACGACGATAGTCTGCGCAGCTGCTACTTTTGCGGCGACTTCGGCGACAACGGCCTTTTTGTCATTCAGATTGAGACTCAAGATCAACCTCCAAAAATGATGCTTGGCGACCACACAGGCGAAAAACCTGCTTGCCTTACATCGGTTCGAACACGGCGTCCGACGTTAGGAGTTCATTGCAACGTTTCGTGAACCGTGAAACGCTGTGTGAGACTGCAAAACTTGTTCGGGGTCACCATCTGCGCTGGGTAATCGGAAACGGGAGCTTCCGACGTTTTAACTTTGTGCCTGCCTGCTGCACGCCGCCCAACGGTCTTTGATTGCCTGAAGCACTTCACAATTGCAAAATGCTCCAGCCCAAAGATGCGCCCCGTCTCCGCAAGGAAACGAGGACTTGATTCTTTACTTAAGCCGACAGGGTCGATTGGTCCACGCGGACGCCAGCGCCCATAGTGGACGACAGCGACACCTTGCGCAGGTAAACACCCTTGCTGGTGGCTGGCTTTGCCTTGTTCAGCGCGTCGATCAGTGCAACCAGATTCGACTTCAGATCTGCGTCGCTGAACGACTTGCGACCGATGGTGGCGTGAATGATGCCGGCCTTGTCGGTACGGTATTGCACTTGACCAGCCTTGGCGTTCTTGACGGCGGTGGCGACGTCAGGAGTCACGGTGCCGACCTTCGGGTTAGGCATCAGGCCACGTGGGCCCAGGATCTGACCCAGGGTACCGACGATACGCATGGTGTCCGGCGAAGCGATCACGATGTCGAAAGGCATGTTGCCGGCCTTGACTTGCTCAGCCAGATCTTCCATACCGACGACGTCTGCGCCGGCCGCCTTGGCTTGCTCGGCCTTTTCGCCCGAAGCGAACACGGCGACGCGAACGGTCTTGCCTGTACCAGCCGGCAGAACGACGGAACCGCGGACGACCTGGTCCGACTTCTTCGCGTCAACGCCCAGTTGGACGGACACGTCGATCGATTCGTTGAACTTTGCTGTTGCGAATTCCTTGACCAGCGCCAGCGCGTTATCGAAAGGATAAGCCTTGGTGCTATCGATCTTGCCTTCTTGCGCCTTAGCGCGTTTTGTCAACTTAGCCATTACAGACCCTCCACCGTGATGCCCATGGAACGTGCCGAACCAGCGATGGTGCGCACAGCCGCTTCCAGATCAGCAGCGGTAAGATCCGGCTTCTTCTGGGTAGCGATTTCTTCCGCTTGTTTACGAGTGATCTTGCCAACCTTGTCTGTATGCGGCTTGGCAGAACCCTTTTGAATACCGGCAGCCTTCTTGATCAGGATGGTTGCTGGAGGCGTCTTCATCACGAAGGTGAAGGACTTGTCCGCAAATGCAGTGATCACGACTGGAATCGGCAGACCTGGCTCAACGCCTTGAGTCTGGGCATTGAATGCCTTACAGAATTCCATGATGTTCAGACCGCGCTGACCCAGCGCCGGGCCGATCGGTGGGGATGGATTTGCTTTACCAGCTGGCACTTGCAGCTTGATAAAACCGATGATTTTCTTTGCCATGATGGCTCCTACGTTGATTGAGTGTTAGCGCCTGTTCATCTGCCTTGCGGCGTTTTACTAAGGCTCCTCTGCTGCTGCAGGATTCGGGAAACTTGCATTTCGCCGCGCTCCTGCGGGCGCTTGACGGGTATTGCTTAGACTTTTTCGACCTGGCCGAACTCGAGCTCGACCGGTGTTGCACGACCGAAAATGGTCACGGAGACGCGCACGCGGGATTTTTCGTAATTCACTTCTTCCACGTTGCCGTTGAAATCGGTAAAAGGACCATCCTTGATGCGAACCAGCTCGCCCACTTCGTACAAGACCTTCGGACGCGGCTTTTCGATGCCGTCCTGCATTTGCTGCATGATCTTGTCGACTTCATGCGGCGGAATCGGTGTCGGGCGGTTCGACTTGCCGCCGATGAAACCGGTCACCTTGCTGGTGTTTTTCACCAGATGCCAGGTTTCGTCCGTCATTTCCATCTCAACCAGGACGTAGCCCGGGAAGAAACGACGCTCGGTCACCGACTTGTGACCGTTTTTCATATCCACTACTTCTTCGGTCGGCACCAGAATCTGGCCGAACTGTTCTTCCATGCCGGCGCGGACGATGCGCTCGGTCAGTGCGCGCTGCACACTCTTTTCCATGCCGGAATAGGCATGCACAACGTACCAGCGCTTTTTACCTGCGCTTGAAACGCTTTGCGCACCAATCGGTGCGCTGTCTTGTGTGCTATCGCTCATTTTTATTTCCAGCCCAAAATTACGTCATACAACAGGAATTCGAGCAACTTGTCCGTACCCCAGAGGAAGATCGCCATGATCAGCACGAAGGCGAACACAATCGCCGTGATCTGCGTCGCTTCCTTGCGGGTAGGCCAGACAACTTTTTTGGTTTCACGTACCGATTCTTTGGCAAAGCCGACGAAACCGCGACCTTGCGACGATGTCCAGGCGAAACCCACCGCCACCAGCAAGCCGGCCACCAGGGCCAGTGCGCGCACCGGAGTCGATTGACCCGACAACACAAAAAAACCGACCACACCCGCGATGACCGCTACGATTGCCAGGGCAACCTTGAGCTTGTCGCTTGATGTATTGACGGTTTGTACAGGCTGGTTAGACATTTATTTACTTTCAGTACCCTACTCACCTGAATCGGTGGCAGGGGCGGAGGGCATCGAACCCCCAACCTCCGGTTTTGGAGACCGGCGCTCTGCCAATTGAGCTACACCCCTACGATCAAAACACTGATCTGAGCGGCTTGGCCAGCCAACTTACGCTTGCCGCTCAGACATCAACGCCGCGAGGCGGGAATTTCCCGAATCGCGGCGATTGCTACTCTTCTTATTACGCGTCAGGCAGGATCTTGGCAACCACACCAGCGCCGACGGTACGACCGCCTTCGCGGATCGCGAAGCGCAGACCTTCTTCCATCGCGATCGGGTTGATCAGCATCACGGTGATCGACACGTTGTCGCCCGGCATGACCATTTCCTT
>Ga0055532_1000475_pt1 | contig 18015 bp, 19 predicted proteins | sample AraplaCol_mLB_r2_FD_54990 | JGI IMG/M metagenome (GOLD analysis project Ga0055532, IMG submission 54990) | Arabidopsis root microbial communities from North Carolina, USA - plate scrape CL_Col_mLB_r2 | ecosystem: Host-associated > Plants > Roots > Endosphere | place: USA: North Carolina...
AGCGACGCGCGCGGCACGCCGGCCATCCCCTTTGACGTCAGCATCAGTACGAGCAGCATCGTGATCTGCGTGCCGAGCGACAGGTGGATGTTGTACGCCTGCGCGATGAACAGCGCCGCGAAGGTGCAGTACATCATCGAGCCGTCGAGATTGAACGAATAGCCCATCGGCATCACGAAGCTCGAAATTTTGCGGCGCACGCCGAAACGGTCGAGCGCGTCGAGGATCTTCGGATACGCGGCTTCGGAGCTGGCGGTCGCGAACGACAGCATGAACGCTTCCCTGATCAGCACCAGCAGCTTGAATACGCGGCGGCCGAGGAACAGCAGCCCCGCACACACGAGCAATGTCCAGAGCAGGAACAGGCTGACGTAGAAGTCGCCCATGAACACCGCGAACTTCAGCAACACCGACAGCCCGTTGACGGCGACGGTCGCGGCCATCGCGGCCAGCACCGCGAGCGGCGCGAGCTTCATCACGTAGCCGGTGATCTTGAGCATCACGTGCGACAGCTGGTCGATCGCGGCCACGAGGATCTTGCCGCGTTCGCCGAGCGCGGCGAGTGCCACGCCGAAGAACATCGAGAACACGACGATCTGCAGGATCTCGTTGTTGCTCATCGCCTCGGCGAACGATCTCGGCACCATGTGGCCGACGAAATCCTTGAGCGTGAACTTGGAGGTCGCGAGATTCGCCGATGCGCCGATGTCCGGCAGCGGCAGGCCGAGGTTGTCGCCGGGGCGAAGCAGGTTCGCCATGAACAGCCCGAGCAGCAGCGAGATCAGCGACGCGGTGACGAACCAGCCGATGGATTTAGCGAATACGCGCCCGACCGATGCCGCGTCGCCCATGTGCGCGATGCCGACGACCAGCGTGGAGAAGACGAGCGGCCCGATCACCATCTTGATCAGGCGCAGGAACACATCGGAGATGAGCGAGATGTATCCGGCGATCTCGGCGGTGGCCTTTTTGTCAGGAAAGCTCATGAAGATCATGTAGCCGATCAGGATGCCTGCCACCATCGCGATCAGGATCCAGACGGCTGCAGCATTTTTTTTCTGCATCGTGAGCCTCCCATGCACCGGTTCCGCAACCGGGGATGGAAGGACGATACAGGACGCGAACGACGATGAACAGTGCAACCGGGGGCGGGTTTGCGCTAGCGCCGCGTCGCGACCGATTGCCTCCCCGAAGATTGCACCGGTGGCGCTGCGATGCCAGGGGCCGGCGCAACCCGGTATCGGATTTGTGCGGAGCAGCACGCCGCCGGTTCGATGGTCGTTGAATCCCGACGGCGGTCTCGCCGCGGGACACGCGCGCCGCGCCGGCATCCGGCTGCGGGAGATGGGCCTCGCGGCGCACATCGAATCGCCGTGCGGGTGAGCGCCGCCACTCATGCAGCGCACAACATTCGGAAGCAGACAGGTGCAACGCAGCGCAGCAGTGCCCGTGGAGGAATTTTTCCCGGCGCTGAAAGGCGCGCGGCGCAATTGGTTCGGGTTATGACCGGCAGAGCCGATCGATACTTGTCACCTGGCCTGGCGGGTTTCCGCGTGTAATGGCCTGCGAAGCCGCATGAGGCGGGCCGCGCATCACAAAGAGCAATCTTGCCGGCATCGGGACGGATGCGGGTCGCTCATGGTGACGCCGCATACGTTCATTGCCGGTCCACCGGAGCCGGTTCATTCATCAGTTCGACAACCCAGTCGATAAACACACGCAGTTTTGCGCTGACGTGACGGTTCGGCGGATACGCGATGTATAGCGGCATTGGAGCGAGTTGCCAGTCCTCGAACAGCGTGACGAGTTCACCCCGTGCCACAGGGGTTTTCGACATATAGCGTGGCAGCCACATGATGCCGAGGCCCGCCACACCGGCCGCGAGATAGGCATTGCCGTCGTCTACGGCAAGTGCGTAACGGCCTTGCACCTTGACCGTCTCGTCGCCGCGATGCATGTCGAGCGGATAGAGTCGGCCAGCGCGCCCCCATGAGAAACCGACGATGCGGTGATGCGAGTTGTCGAGTTCCGCGGGATGCGAAGGCGTGCCCGCCAACGCGAGATATCCGGGCGACGCGAAGACACCGAGTGAGAGATCGGCCACCCGTCGGGCGACCATCGATTGATCGGTCGGCTCGCCACCGCGCACGACGCAATCCACGTTCTCTCCGATGATATCGACGGTGCGGTCGCTCACACCCATGTCGAGCTGGATGTCGGGATAGCGGGCGAGGAATGCCGGCAGCGCCGGGATCAGGATCAGGCGCGCGAACGGGCTCGGCACGTCCACGCGCAGGCGGCCGCGCGGCGCAGCCGATGCGCTCGACAGGCTCGTCTCGGCGTCGTCCATATCGGCGAGCAGCCGGATCACGCGCTCGTAATACGCGACGCCGTCAGGCGTGACGTTGATTCTGCGCGTCGTCCGGTTCAGGAGCCGGACACGCAAGCGCGCCTCGAGCTGCTGGACCAGCTGCGTGACCGTGGTCTTGCTCATGCGCAGCGTTTCGGCCGCCTTCGTGAAGCTGCCTGACTCGACTACCCGGACGAAAGCGCGCATCGCGTCGAAGCGATCCATGCGTGTCTGCCTCGCGATTGAATTGTTTGCATTTTACAAATAGTCATGGACAGGGTTGGCGGTTTATCGCGTGTGCGTCGGTGCGTAAAGTGAGGCGATCGAAACCAATGATCGTCAATGGAGGTGAAGATGGGCAAGCGCGATGTGGTGTTTCCGCCGGGACGTCAGGCGCTGTATGAGCGCAACAGATACGCTCCGGCCGTACGGGCGGGCGGCTTGCTGTTCGTATCCGGGCAGGTCGGCAGTCGCGAGGACGGAACGCCCGAGCCGGATCTGCAGGAACAGGTGCGGCTCGCGTTTCGCAATCTGAATGCGATCCTGCACGAAGCGGGTTGCTCGTTCGACGATGTGGTCGACGTCACGGTGTTCATGGTCGATCCGCAATCGACGTTCGAGCGCATCTGGCAGGTCGTGCCTGAATTCTGGGGCGACGCGCCGCATCCGACGCTCACCGCGGTTGGTGTGACATGGCTTTACGGCTTCGACTTCGAGATCAAGGTCGTTGCGAAACTTCGGATCGACAGCTGACGCTTCAGTCGGGCGACTATGAGGCGATGGTCGGGACCGCGCTGGCGTTCAGCCGGATTGCCAGGTCGTGCAAACGATCATGTTGGGGAAATTCGGTGGATCTGGTCGGAAGCGACGTCGGCCCTCGCATGTGCGAGCACGGCGTTTCGACATGACGCTGCAATCGCGGTCACGTGATCGATTCGGTTCGATGACTGATCGCCTGCAGAAATGGAAAGCCTGCAAAGCAAAGTTGGCTTGCGAGGCCGATCGCGCCGGGCACAGACCAGAAGCCGGCAAAGTACTCGAGCACCGTCCTTCTGAACAGGAGCCCGTTAATGCACAACTCCGCAAGCATCAATATGGCGAGGGCGATTGCGCCCATCAGCAACGCCTCGTTGGTATCTGTCAGCATGTCGTGCTTTTTCGCGCTCCAGTGCGACAGGTACCAACTTGCGGCAAGCATGAATGGCGCTTCGAGCGATACGGCCGCCGTCTCTCCCAGGAGCTGCACAAGCAGCAGGACGCGAATCGCTCCGAAGGCGAAGCCGATCACAAAAACGGTCAATGCATAAACGCAGCCCGCTTCGGCGCAGGTTGCCCACCTGGGGCTACGATGCGAGCAGCGCGTCACGGCGTTTCACGTGTTTGACGGGGAGGGACGCTAGCAAGTGTACAGATCGGTGTGCCCGAAGCCCTGCGAGTAATCGAGCACCGAAATGACTGTCGGAATCACGCGAAATATCCGGACTTCGTCAGGAGACGGCATTGGCATTGGCGGCGCTTGCATATCCGGATACTTCAGTGGAAGCATGCGCAAGACCTTCTCTGCTTCGGCACGATCCGTCACGGGTCGTGCGTGCGCCGCCATCGACAAACCTGTAATCGCCATCAGATCTGACGTGTCGTGATCGATCGTGAGCGATACCCGGTCGTCTCGGGCCAGATTGGCCGCCTTCTGGCTTTCCAGTCCGCAAAGGAAGTAAAGCGTCAGTCCCTGGCTCACGTACCCGACGGTGGTCGCCTGGGGCCAGCCGTCCGGCCGCAGCGTGGCGATCGTCATGATTCGATGCTGATCCAGCAGTGACAGGATCTTTTGCTTGATCTGCTCGTCCATGGATCACCTTCCCCTTCGTGAAATCCGATCCTGTACCACCGGGTCATTCGGCGCTTGATGCAAATCAAATTCCGAACACGACGATGCACACAGTCGTCAGTGAATGCGGAAAATCGCGGCACGCGCGCAGCGGCGGAAGGCCGGATTGGTGTGCGAAAGAAGCCGGGGTTTGAAGTGCGTGAATGGCCGTTTCGGACAGAGGCGAGTGGCCGGAGCGGATCGCGGACGATCAATGGTCCGCACCATGGCGTCCCGTCGCCGACAATCCGTGCGTCGGCGCTACCTCAGCGGCCACTCCGCCTCGCAAGCCGGTTCGTTACCCGCCACACCGCCCTCAATCGAAATAAGGCTGCAGCACCCCCTCGATCCAGTCCATGAACGCCCGGACGCGCGGCGACAGATTGCGTCGATGCGCCACGACGAGCGACGCCGCGAGGGGTTCGGGACGCAGATCGGGCAGCACCTCGACCAGCGCGCCGCTTTCGATGTGATTCGCGACCCCGGAATACCCGGCCTGGATCAACCCGATGCCCGCAAGCCCGGCTGCGTGATAGGTCTGCACGTTGTTGACCTGCATCGCGCTCGGCAATGCAAGCGTCGCATAGCCGTCGCCGCTCGGATATTCCCACCCTGGATGCCGGTCGCCGAGTGTCAGCGCGTAGTGGACCATGCGGTGTCCCTGATCGAGGAGATCGTCGAGCGTTTGCGGCACACCATATCGCGCCAGATAGCCGGGACTCGCCGCATTGATCATGCGCAGGCGGCCCAACGGTCGGGCAATCAGCGTCTCGTCCACGATCGGCCCCAGCCGGATCACGCAATCGAATCCTTCCTGGACGAGATCGACACGTCGATCGGTGCTCGAAAGTTCCAGTTCCAGCTCCGGATGCATCGCCATCAGTTGCGGCAGCGCGGGAACCACGACACTGCGCGCGAGCTCGGTGGGCATGTCGACGCGCAATCGTCCGCGCAGGCGCGTGCCATTGCCGGAAAACATCGACTGCAGCTCCTGTACTTCGGCCAGCAGGTCCCGTGCGCGCGCGTGAAAGGCGCGTCCGTCTTCGGTCAGTTGCACGCTCCGCGTCGTCCGATGCAGGAGCGCGACGCCCATGTCGCGCTCTAGCGCGCGGATCACCATCGACACACGTCCTTTCTGGATGCCCAGGCTTTCGGCTGCGCGCGTGAAGCTCGTCATCTCGGCGACACGGGCGAAGATCAAGAGCGCATCGAGGTTTTGCATTGTTCACCCTGGGAGTAACAGAACGTTCAATCGGTCGTCATTTATAACTCAATTTCGACTCAGTAAAGTGCTGTCCGATGTCGTCCCCCGACGACCACCTGAACGAAAGGGCGCAACCATGACACAGCACATCTCTCCGGTTAAAACGATCGTCGTCTATCACTCCGGCTACGGGCATACCGAACGCATGGCGACGGCTGTCGCCGAGGGCGCCGGCGGCGTTCTCGTCGGAATCGACGCCGATGGCAACATCGCACAGGACGCGTGGGACGCGCTTGCCGGCGCGGACGCGATCCTGTTCGGCTCGCCGACCTACATGGGCGGTCCCAGCTGGCAGTTCAAGAAGTTCGCCGATGCATCGTCGAAGGCCTGGTTCGAAGGCGCATGGCGCAACAAGATCTTCGGCGGCTTTACCAACAGCGCAAGCATCAACGGCGACAAGCTCAATACGCTCGAATACTTCGTTCTGCTTGCCGGGCAGCACGGCGGCATCTGGGTGAGCATGGACATCAAGCCGGCGAACCTGAAGGCGTCGATGCGTGACGACCTGAACCGCATGGGTTCCTATATCGCGCCGATGGCGCAGACGCCAGCCGATGCGTCGCCCGATGAAATGTCGGCAGGGGACCTCGAGACGGCTCGCCGCTATGGCGCGCGGGTCGCAACGATCGCCGCACAATTCCGGGCAGGACACGCTCGCATCAGCTGAAATCCGGTGTGCGGGGCGCCCGGAACGGGCGCCGCTGCACTCTTTCCCGCCGATCTCGAAGGAAACGGCCATGAAATACAAGCAACTGGGCCGCACCGGCCTGTACGTCTCCGAGCTGTGTCTCGGCACGATGACGCTGGGCGGCAATGCCGATGCCGGCATGTGGGCTGCCATCGGCGCGGTCGGCCAGAACGATGCGACCCGACTGATCTCCCGCGCACTGGACGAGGGAATCAACTTCATCGATACCGCCGACATTTACTCCTTCGGTGAATCCGAACGACTCGTCGGACAGGCACTTCGGGACCTGGGCGTCGCACGCAGCGACATCGTGCTGGCGACGAAGACCGCGGGCGTGATGGGCACGAAGCCCAACGATCAGGGCGCGTCGCGCGGCCACATCATGGATTCGGTGCAGCGAAGCCTGGAACGGCTGCAGGTGGACCATATCGACCTCTACCAGATCCACGCGAACGATCCCGTGACACCGATCGACGAGACGCTGCGGGCGCTCGACGATCTGACGCGTCAGGGGCTGGTTCGCCATGTCGGCGTCTCGAACTGGCGCGCCGGAAAGATCGGCAAGGCGCTCGGGCTCAGCGAAGCGCTCCATGCGACGCGCTTCGAGACGCTGCAGGCGTACTATTCGATCGCCGGACGCGACGTGGAGCGCGAGCTGGTGCCGCTTGCGATTGATGAACAGATGTCGCTCCTCGTCTGGTCGCCGCTCGCCGGCGGACTGCTTTCGGGGAAGTTCGGCCCTGGGGCGCCGACCGCAGACGGTTCGCGACGCAGCCATTTCGATTTTCCGCCGGTCGATCTCGAGCGCGCCTGGCCATGCGTTGCAGCGATGCGCGCGATCGCGGACGCGCGAGGCGTGTCGGTCGCCCGGATCGCGCTCGCGTGGCTGCTCGGCAAGCCGCATGTCACGAGCGTCATCATCGGCGCCAAACGCGTCGAACAGCTCGAAGACAATCTCGGCGCGGTCGATGTCGTCCTGACGGAGACCGAGCTTGCGCATCTCGATGCCGTGAGCGCGTTGCCTCCCGACTATCCCGGCTGGATGATCGATCGTCAGGCGGCGGGCAGGCTGCCGCAGCCTTTCGCGCGTGCCGTGTCGAAATAGGGCGGCCGACAGGCGGCCCTTGTCATGCTCGAAGGGATCGCCCGACGCTCAATGCTGCCCCGCACCGGGCGTCCGTGCGCCGCGATCATCGCGGCAACCGCTAGAATTGCGGTTTTAGCCCGGAACACGTCCATGTCTTTTGCTTCGCTAGGCCTGATCGATCCCTTGCTGCGTAATCTGCAGGGCCTCAATTACCAGACACCCACGCCGGTGCAGGCCAAGGCGATTCCCGCTGTGCTCGGCGGCAAGGACGTCATGGCTGCGGCACAGACCGGCACCGGCAAGACGGCGGGTTTCGCGCTGCCGCTGCTGCAACGGCTGGTTCAGCACGGGCCGGCGGTGTCCAGCAACCGCGCGCGCGTTCTGGTGCTGGTGCCCACGCGCGAACTGGCTGAACAGGTGCATCAGAGTTTCGTCGAGTACGGCAAGGGCCTCGACTTGCGGTTTCTGGCCGCCTATGGCGGCGTGAGCATCAATCCGCAGATGATGAAGTTGCGCAAGGGCGTGGATGTGCTCGTCGCCACGCCGGGCCGTCTGCTGGACCTCAATCGCCAGAACGCCGTGCAGTTCGATCAAGTCCAGACGCTGGTGCTCGATGAAGCCGACCGCATGCTGGATCTGGGCTTCGCACGCGAACTCAACGCCGTGTTTGCCGCGTTGCCCGTGCAGCGCCAGACGCTGCTGTTCTCCGCGACGTTTACCGACGACATCCGCGCGATGGCGGCGAGCATTCTGCGCAGTCCGGTCGATATCAGCGTCAGCCCGCCCAATGTAACCGCCAGCAGGATCAAGCAGTGGGTGGTGCCGGTGGACAAGCGGAACAAGCCTGACCTCTTCATGCACCTGGTGGCCGAGAACAACTGGGACCACGCGCTGGTGTTCGTCAAGACCCGCAACGGCGTGGATTACCTGGCGGCCATGCTGAGCGATGCGGGTTATGCGGTCGACACCATTCATGGCGACAAGCCGCAACCTGCGCGCCTGCGTGCGCTCGAGCGCTTCAAGACCGGCGAAGTGCAGATGCTCGTCGCGACCGATGTGGCCGCGCGCGGGCTGGATATCGACGACCTGCCGCTCGTGATCAACGTCGATCTGCCGATCGTCGCGCAAGACTACGTGCACCGTATCGGCCGTACCGGTCGCGCGGGTGCAAGCGGCGTGGCGGTGTCGCTCGTGTGTGCCGATGAAGCACCGCAACTGGCCGCGATCGAAGCGCTGATCCGGCAGACACTGCGCCGTGAGGAGGAGCCGGGTTTCGAAGCCGAACACCGCGTGCCGGAAACCAGCACGACGGGGCAGATCATCAAGAAACCCAAAAAGCCGAAGAAGCCCAAGGTGCCGCAAGCGGGGGCGGGCGCAATGCCGGCGGCTGGCAAGAAGCCGCGACCGAAAGGTGGAGAAGGCAAGCGCAAGCCCTCGGGGCAGCGCGCCGCGGCTGCGGGCAAGGGGGCGAGCCTGTCGAGCGGTAGCCCGTTCAGCGTGCAAAAGCCGCGCGGCAAACCCGCCGGCAAGACGGCGGCGGGCTCGCGGAAGCCGGCTGGCAAGCCCGTGGGTGGTCGCGGTACGCGCTGATGCTGACGGTGGGGCGAGCCACGCTGGCCGCATTTCTACCTGTCGCCGTCTCGTGGGTTGCCCCAGAACAAGACGACGATTACACAGAACAACAATGCGCCCACCAAAACAAAATTCATGCTGCACCTTGCCTGAAGTGGACGGAATGGTTCGATCTCGGGCGGCCCGTCTGATGAAAGCCCAGTGGCCCGCTTTTAGTTAACGGGCAATGGCGCGGTTGGTCTACGTCAAGCAGCGTAGTTTTTTGATGCACGTCAAACAAATTCGGGAGCCGGGCGCCCCGTCCGAATGCATTTCCCTTGGAGACTGCGCCGGTGTCGTCTTCGCGCTTCGGCATCTTGCAGTAGTACGGGACGTCATGCGCCATCCGGAACGCCGGTCTCAGAGAATGGCAAGGAGCCGCAGCTGATGCTCGGTCTCGGTTCCCGTTATCAGGGTATAGAACCGTGCCTCCCGACGTTCGAGCACTGAGAGATTCTGAGCGTCGGAAAACATGTTCCATTCGTCACCGTCGATACGCTCGAGTTTTCCATGAGTCCGTGCAAAAGCAAGCAACAACCGACTTGCTTCGCGTCGGATAACGATGCGTTCCATATTCAACACATAGGGGCGCCAGCCGCCCAGAAGAACGACGTAGTGAGGTATAGCGCTTTGGTTGATTGTCATCGCCGGCGTTGCCTTTTTCTCGAGATGGCGTCAGCTGATCGGAGCCCGTCGGCCATGTGCTTCGCGTTCGCGCGTTGACATGCCCGTCTTCAACCGAACTGCGAAGTCAGCCATCCTTCCGCCCATTTGGTTGCGTACGCAACTGCATCATCGCGACGCTCGAAAGCAGCCATATCCCCGCTAGCGTGCACCTCTCGCTCCGCTCCGTCCACAAGTATCGTGATAATCCGCACGTGTGCGACGTACTGCCGATCGGCCCTGCGTGGTGTCGGATCGATTCGGAACCGAGTCGAATTGAAGAGCATAAGTCCCCCCACATTCATGGTTGTCGCGAGTTGTGCTGTCGAGGGCACAGCGCGAAAGAGGGCCAGCCCGCAATGAAAAATCATCCGACCCTCGACAATCGAGCTTGCCATGAACGCTTCGTTTCGCTGGCTTGCTGCTGTGGCCCCGATGCTCGTCCTCATGCTTTTGCGGTTACTGCCAGACATGCTTCCGAAGGTATCGGATGCACGTCAGTCGTAGGCTCAACCGATTCGCGAGCGCGCGGAGTCGTCCATGGAGCGGACTGACTTCACTATCTGGAGAGTGGCGTGACCTGTCCAGACACGATCGCGCCACGCGCATTTCGCGCGATGGACGTCAAGCCTTGCCTGCAGTGATTCGACGAGCTAGAAAGGCGACAGCCACTCACGAGTTTTCCTTTGGGTGACGAGTTGCAGGGCAATGCATCGTCATGACCGGTCAGGAAGATGCGGCTGGCGCACTCACATCCGAACGCATGGAAGTTCGGCAGTAGCGTCACCCCGTCCTTCTTCCGATCGAAATCTGCGTCGCATTTCGTCATCGTGAAAAACGGAGGGACGTTGGCCGGCAGGCCGAACACGATGTTCCCCTAGTACATTTTCCGAGGCGGTAACATGCGCTTCGCCCGTAGGCGCTGCCGTGCGACGGCGCTGGCCTTCTTTCGCTTGCGTTCTGTCGTGGGCTTTTCGTAGCTGGTTCGACTGCGCAACTCGCGAATCAACCCTATTTTCTCGATGCTGCGACGGAATCGCCGCAGCGCGACGTCGATCGGTTCGTTGACTTTCAATGTTACGGTCGTCACGGATGTCCTGTTTGTGAGTGTTCGAATGAAAAATTGACGGGTCGTGCCATGACGATGCTCGGACTCGACATTCCGAATGTCCGGCGCCAATCGAAAGAGCACGTACCGCTATGTACATCTGCACGCTTGCCGACGACACAGCGCCGCACGCGAGATTCCGGCGAGCGAGATCGTGTCGGTCCACGCGATCTCGTGCCGTCTGTTCAATTCGAGCAGTGTGCGTCGGCGATCATTTCGTTATCCTGGTCGATGCAGATCGCATCGACATGGCGAGCTGCTTCAACCTGCGTTTGAAAGGAACGCGTGTGTTTCGCGATTGTCGTCGATGATGGTCTCGGCATAGCGCAGCGATGCGCGACGTGCGTCACCGGCGGTATCGAACGGCGCATTGTCGCGAAGCCTGAAAGTCTGGCTTTGCGTCATCGTGTCGGTGGCATCGCGAAGACAAATCCTGACTGCCGCATCGAAGCCGGCATCATGGCTGTGCGGGGCGCCACTCGTCGCCGGAACATGCTGGTAAATCAGTGGATGAATTTCGAATCCACGGTAGAAATGTGTGCTCATGACATGCTCCTGACGTTCGGCCACAGCGAATGCTGCGGCCGAACTCGTCCGGCCGATCGCCGTCCATCGTAGGGCGGGCCGACGGGTTGAAGAGGATAACGTTGCAGCGCGGAGGCGGGGCGGTGCCGCAAGCGGGAAGCGGTGGAGGGGGAGCGCTCGGAGGGCGGATGATCGCTCGGATGAGCCCATCATACGCGCATCGTTTGTCGGGCGTTCACCTTATTCCCGATTGCATCCAACAGCACACGTGGGTGATGCCACAGGCGTGTGATGTCGGGCTGCGAAGCCAGCTTCGCTTCACGCCGAATCCGCATTTCACGACCGCAGCGGCTGCTTGTGCAGCGGCGATCTCGATTGCTATCGCGGAGACGTCGTGCGCTTCTTTTGATGCGATTTCGCGACTGAAGACTGTTTGGGCGGCACCCAGTTCAACGCCGTGCCGAGCCTCGGCAACATCGCTGGTTGTTTGGCGCGTGGAGGCGCCTTGCGCGACCTGATGTGCATGGTTTTCCGATCGCGTCTGAACACGCGCATTGTGACGGGCATTGGGTTGCACGCAGATCCAGTGTCCCGATGCGAAACGGACGGCCCGGTCGGGCCTGCATCGAAACGCGTCGTGTCCGCGACGGAGGTGCGTGATGCAAAGGAGCGACGACAGTGACGCGCCGCTCCGTGAGCGATGCTGTGAGGGCTTAAGAAGGTTACAGCGGGGTGATGTTCGCCGCTTGCAGGCCTTTGGGGCCGGTCTTGGCCTCGTAGCTGACTTTCTGTCCTTCGGCAAGACTCTTGAAACCATCGCCACGAATCTCGGAGAAGTGAGCGAACAGATCGTCACCACCACTGTCGGGCGTGATGAAGCCAAAACCCTTGCTATCGTTGAACCACTTGACGGTACCGGTATCCATGTTAGATCTCCTGAGAATGAACGAGCGTATGCGCCGACGATGGGCGCCGAAAATAATCAAGGAGGGAAAGGACAACGAGTACCGCGGGCCGCGGTCAATGATGGGCAGCAATCGCGCTTCTTGAATACTTCATCGCCGACAGTACGCGCCGTCAGGAAGGGTGTCAAGCGCTTTCGGTCGAGGGGATGAACATGGCCCTTGTCCGTTTCTGGTTGATTTCGAGCCGGATTGAGCGTTGCCGGTCGAGTCGAGGCACAAGCGCGGCACACATTTTTGCGAAGACGGATTTGCCTCGAATGGACGACGCGCGCGGCCTGGATAGCGGAATCGTGATTTGCACCATCCACTGCGGCCGTCTTTTTGCTGCGACCTGCGGTGCGCCACGCCAAGCGGGGCAACATCGTCTCGACCGTCGAACTGACTGGCTGGCGAAACAGTTACAAGATACCTGTTGACCGGGGAGCTACCCGGCGGTTAGTGTGTCGTCCGAAGTTCAAGAAGTTCGATTGCTGTTCATCAATTGCTCGTCCCTCAACGGTATCGTTGTCCTCCCCCTCCTTGACGCTTCGCGCCCTCTTTAGCAGGGCAGATATTCGTATTTCTCTCTCAAGGATTATTCATGGATACCGATACGGTCGAGTGGTTCAACCGATAGCAACGGCTTTGGCTTCATCCCCTCCGACGAGGTCGGCGACGACCTGCACGTTCAGCCTCCCCAGGCTGGAGCAGCGGGCTTCAAGACTCCGGCTGGAAATAGGAAGGCGCGTTTCGGAACGAAGCAAGACCGACGGGGTCTGCTAGCGCCGAACATCAAGCCTCCGTGAGGTCTAAAGCTCCGGCTTCCCGTGAGGGACGCCGTGTCGCAGCGACATGCACGCGAAGCTTTGCCCCTCCCCAGTTGGAACGAGCGCTCCTGCTGCATCTCTGCTCGTTGCGCAGCGTGCCGAACGCCATACACCTCGTTGCACACTTCTCCCTGGCTGCAACGCCTTTTTGTCACTTCCCGCTTGCTTTGGATTCGGCGCGAAATGACTTTGAATCAGTGCGCCCGTGCGCGTCTCGCACGGAACGCACCTACTCGAACATCACTAAAACTAAAATGCACGACAAACAAGTTCATCTATACAACGGCTATGCGGTTCAACCTTCGGCGCATCGCTTGCCCGATGGAACCTTTTCATCCAATCTGCTGCTCGACCGCACCGGTTGCGCGCGTACAGAAGGCCGCTACCAGTTCTACTCGCTCGATTACTTCGCGAGTGAAGAGCAGGCGCTTCTGCATTCGGCACGCTGGGCACGCAACTGGGTCGATACACGCGGTTGATCCCCGCATGAGGAACCGGTGCTGGTCAGGATCGTATGGGCGGTTTGATTCGCGATCGAGCCGCTTGCTTTTCAGCGACCGATATACCGCTACGCAGCGGTAACGGTCGAGCTGCCGGTCATCTCGATGTCATCCTGAGGATCGCAAAATTTCGCGAACGGATCGGGCGGTGTTGCCGTTTGTCGCGTTCGTCGACGAGTCGCCAATTCAGGCGGCATTCGCTCGTGATCGTCAAGTCGCGGGTGTGGCACGTTGGCGCCGCTAAGGCACCATCATCGAGGATGCTTCATTTCCTCGGATTCCACCGCGGCGATTCGTTCTTCGCTTGCGGAAACAGAGTCCATGGCTTCGTCGATCGATGCCAATGCATACTCGCAGGCCAGTTTCGTTTCTTCGACCGCAGGCTCTGGCTCCTCGTCTTCGCTAGGCGGAGGGGAAAGCATGTCTTCAAGCATCATCGCAAGTTCAGGGGTGTCCCATTCCTCGCCTCTTTGTTCCTTCTTCTTTATATAGTGCCGGATTTCCGCGTCCTGATCCGGCGAGAGTGGAAGGTGTCGAAACGTGTTGCTCGGGTTGGCGTCGATCATGATATTGCTCCGAAGGTTCAGCGATGACGGTGACGGAACAGTTTGCTATTTGCCGCAGCGCGCATCCTGAATTCGCTCGAGGCGGGAAAAAAGCTCGTCAACCTGGAGCGAGAGGACCCTGTTTTGCCCGGATTGCGTGCGGAGTTTGCCGAGCCTGACTCTCCAATACGCAGGATCACTTACAGACGATTTGTTGACGAACGCATGTTGTGCGTGCTCGAGCAGTCCGATCGCTCGCCTGATATGGACCAATTCGCGTTCCGCTTCACAGTACCAGCTCATGTTTGCCGCCGTTGATTATGAATTGCATCTTGTTTTTCTGTCCCGCAGGAACTCTCGAGTTCACTCAAAAGGCGGTGCAGGAGCCGATTCCGGGCTGTGCGGCTGTCGCACGGCTCGACGGTGTGGTGAGAGGGGAAAATGTGGTGCGCAAGCAAAGGCACGACACCATCTGGAGCGGGCGAGCAGTCGATCTGCAAACGGGGCTCGGATGAGACCATCATACGCGCATCGCCGGTCGGACAACCGCTTTATTTCGGCTGCGACGAAGCACGCTTATCCGATGTCGCCGTTGCACGCCGGCGCGCGAACCTCGAGGCGTGGCGGAGTAGGGCGAAGGCCGTCGAGCGACCATGCCGGAAGCTCGCGAGGAATCGAATTTTGCGCCATATGACGTGATAACGCTCTTCGAGAGGAGGCACGCAGAGGGAAACGCAATCGCGGATCCGGATCATGCGTGTGCCGGGTTCGATGGCGGATAGCCGCTGTCATGTGCGGGCAGCGATCCGCTGGCAAACCCGGTGATCGCGATACGCGCGAGGGCACCTTCAGTCGCTCCAGTTCGAAAAAAATCGGGGCGTCCTGCGTTGCCGGTTCCCGTGTATAGTGGGCTTCCCCGTGTGGAGTGACCAACATGCCGACCTATCCGTTTCTTCTCTACAAGGGGTACGAACTTCATCCTCTTGTCTTCCCCCGCACGTTCGATCGCTTTGACAGGCATTCCCGTTACGCCGAAGGGTATGACATTGCGGTACGAATATGTCGTCCGGCCTCGATTGAAAGCTCACCTGCCAGCCGCGTTTTCAGGCTGAACCAGCCCGATACTTTCTCCGATTTTGGCGTGGCGAGGCGCGCCGCCCGGCAGCAGGGAAAGGACATCATCGACGGGAAAGTGAGCGGGGCTTCAGTCGTCGACTTGTGAAAGTGCGACGGGCATGCAAGGCGAGCCCTCTCCCGCGCATGTTCGCGAGCGCCCGGTGAGCTGTTATCGATGTGCTTCCTGGCGTGATTTTCGCGGACGGTTGCCCGATCGCGTGACAGCAGTCGGGCGTCGTCAACGAAAGAACAGTTCCCGCATGCCAAATGTGTGATGCGCTTCGGCCGCCATGAGCACCATGAGCACCAGCAGGCACAGCGGCGGTATCAGGATCGCGTACACCAGCGCCAGCCGCTCCCACATCATGTGCATGAAGATCGATACGATCAGCCCGGCCTTGGCGATCATCAGCACGACGATCAGCACCCATCGCAACAGGCCCTGCACGTGGAAGTAATCCACGAGATACGACAACGTGCTCAGGACGAACAGCAGGCCCCAGATCTTCAGGTAGATGCCGATCGGGTGCTGCTGGCCGTGCGCGGCGTCGGGTCGATCGGCGGGATTGGTGTGGTCCATGATCTGCCTCACCACAAATAGAACAGCGCGAAGATGAACACCCACACCAGGTCGACGAAGTGCCAGTACAGGCCGGCGATTTCGACGATCTGGAAGTTGCCGTGCTCGGTGAACCCCGGCTGCAGGATCTTGCGCGCGATCAGCAGCAGGTAGACCACCCCGCAGGTCACGTGAAAGCCGTGGAATCCGGTGATCATGAAGAAGCAGGCGCCGAACTGCGTGGCGCCCAGCGGGTTGCCCCACGGGCGAATACCTTCATGAACGATCAGCTTGGTCCATTCGAAGGCCTGCATCGACACGAAGGTCACGCCGAGCAGCGCGGTCGCGAGCAACAGTGCGGCGGCGCGCCTCGCATTGCGCCGGTAGCCGAAATTGACTGCCATCGCCATGGTGCCGCTGCTGGTGATCAGCGTGAACGTCATGATGGCGATCAGCAGCAACGGCACGTCGACGCCTGCCACGGTGAGCCCGAACACCTTGGACGTGTCGGGCCACGGCGCCGTGGTCGACATGCGCACTGTCATGTAGCCGATCAGGAAGCTGCTGAAGACGAAGGTGTCCGACAGCAGGAAGATCCACATCATCGCCTTGCCCCACGGCACCTTGAAGGCTTCGCGGTCGGCCGACCAATCCGTGACGATGCCGCGCCAGCCGTCAGGGCCGGCGTCGGCGGGTGGTGGGGCAGCGGATTCGGGCGGCAGCGTGGGCGAGGTCATGGCGCGGCTCCGTATAGCGGCCCGCAGACGGCGGCGACAATCGCGGGGGTGAGCCACCACATCGCCGCCAGCAGCACGAGCCAGACGGCCAGCAGGAAATGCCAGTAGAGGGCGCACAGCGAAATGGCGCGTTGAGCCCGGAACGGGTCCATAAGCCGGCGTTGCGCGATCGTCACGGCCCAGGCCGCCAGCCCGCCGAGCACGTGCAATCCGTGCAGGCCGGTAAGCAGGTAGAGGAAGCTGTTGGAAGGATTGGCGATGAGGGTCTGCCCGGCCGCCGACATCATGCGCCACGCGGTCAGTTGCCCGATCACGAACACGGCGGCCAGCACGCCGCCGCATACCAGCCACGCCATGCGGTGCACGGTCAACTGCCTGGCACGCTGCATGGCCACGCTTGCCAGCGCGAGCGCGCCGGTGTTCCACCACAGCAGCGCGGGATGCGGGATCGGCTGCCAGTCGGGCTCGCGCATGCGCATGCCGTAAGCGAGCAACAGCAGTGAAAACAATGCCGTTGCCACGGCCATGAACACGATCAGGCCGATGCGGCTCGCATTCGGCACGACGGGCGGCGACGTGTCGGGAACGAAGGTGCGCGGCAGCGTGGTCATTTGCGAGCCTCGCCGGGTTGAAGCGTCGGGGGGGCCGGTTCCGGTTCCGGTGCCGTCGCGGGCGGCTGGTTTTGCGGGACGAAGTCTTCCGTTTGTCCCGGCGGGCTGTATTCGTACGCCCAACGGTAGACGACGGGTTGCGCGGCGCCCCAGTTGCCGTGCGTCGGCGGCGTTTGCGGCGTTTGCCATTCCAGCGTGGTGGCCCGCCAGGGGTTGCCGTCGGCACGCTTGCCGCGCACGAGGCTCCACGCCAGGTTGTACAGGAACAGCAACTGCGCCACCGCCACGATCAGCGCGACGACGGTGATGAAGGTGTTGAGCGTCTGAGCCGAGTGTGGAATGAAGCTGTAACCCTCGTACGCGTAATACCGCCGAGGCATGCCGAGGATGCCGAGATAGTGCATCGGGAAGTAGATCGCGTAGGTGCCGACGAAGGTGGCCCAGAAGTGCGCGCGCCCGAGCGTGTCGTCGAGCATGCGGCCCGTCACCTTCGGATACCAGTGGTAGATACCGCCGAACACCACCAGGATCGGCGACACGGCCATCACCATATGGAAGTGCGCCACCACGAAGTACGTGTTCGACAGCGGAATGTCCACGCTCACGTTGCCGAGATAGAGCCCGGTCAGCCCGCCCAGCACGAAGGTGCTGATGAAGCCGATGGCAAACAGCATCGGCACGGTCAGGTGGATATCGCCACGCCACAGCGTCAGCACCCAGTTGTAGACCTTGAGGGCGGTCGGGATGGCAATGATGAGCGTGGTGGTGGCGAAGAAGAAGCCGAAGTACGGATCCATGCCGGCGATGAACATGTGGTGCGCCCAGACCACGAAGCTCAGTGCGCCGATGATGACGATGGCCCACACCATCATCCGGTAGCCGAAGATGCTCTTGCGCGCATGGGTGCTGATGAGGTCCGACGCGATGCCGAAGGCCGGCAGCGCGACGATGTAGACCTCCGGATGCCCGAAGAACCAGAACAGGTGCTGGAACAGCAGCGGGCTGCCGCCGGC